>CENY01037705.1_pt1 | contig 17719 bp, 19 predicted proteins | sample 356181 | NCBI WGS metagenome assembly CENY01 (sample SAMEA2619840, study PRJEB7988) | marine metagenome | isolation source: saline water (ENVO:00002010), including
ATTAATTCCTATTTATTCCTGAAATAATCTGGTTTATCTGTACTAGTGGAGCAAATAGGCAGGTCAATGTAAACTCATCACTACTGACATAAATTGGAGGATTGTTATGCTTAATATTGGAGACTTGGCTCCTGATTTCACTGCAATTGCGGATGATGGGAGCGAGTTCACTCTCAGTTCTTTGAGAGGAACGAAGGTTGTCCTTTATTTTTACCCAAAAGACAATACCCCTGGATGTACGCAGGAAGCTTGCGATTTCCGTGATCTACACGAGAAATTCTTATCACACAACATAAAAATCGTTGGAGTTAGCCCGGATAGCACAAAATCACATGGGAATTTTAAAAGTAAATTCGCACTACCCTTCCCTTTGGTTTCAGACTCCGATCATAAAATAGTAACTGCTTACGGTGTGTGGGTTGAGAAAAAGAATTATGGACGCGTGTACATGGGTGTTACTCGAACAACTTTTGTTATAGATGAAACAGGGTATATAAGTGAAATTTTTTCCAATGTGCGAGTGAAAGGCCATGTTGATGCAGTATGCTCAGAAATAATCAACGGAAAAATTTGAGCCTAGGATTTTGTTTTTGCAGAATAAAACGAGCGTCGGCTTATATTGCTTGCTAACAATAATAATATTTCTAGCTGTAACTACCGGATGCAATAGTAAGCCCACTCAACGAACCTCACTTACAGTTGCTGTCGCATCAAGTCTACGACCAGTCATAGAAGATTTCGTCTCAATCTTTGAAACGAAATATCCACAAACAAAAATCTTCCTCGCTTCAGGTTCTTCAGGAGCTCTTGCTCAGCAAATAAAAAACGGTGCATCATACGATATTTTTGTATCGGCTAATCAGGTTTATACAGAAATGCTCCAGAATGAAGGATTCTTAGACGCAAAGGCTACTAGACCCATAGCTACAGGTAAACTTACGTTAATAAGCCATACTAACCAGAATTCAATTGATATAAATAAACTTCTTACCAGTGCTCAAAATAAGCATATTTCCATCGCTAATCCAAGGCTTGCGCCTTACGGTGAGGCAGCCATAGCTTTTCTAGAAGATAACGATATGTTAAGTACCAACAAAGAGAAAATCATATTTACCGAGAATGTAGCTCAGGCTTTTCAATTAATTTTGAGCAAGAATGCAGATCTAGGCTTTGTCTCGAAATCTCTAGTAAAGTCACATGCACCCGATAACTTTGGCATGGTTTATGAATTACCAGAACAATATAATTCGAAGCTAATTGTTACTGTTGGGCTCAATAAACAAGCAAACTCAAATCCAAAGGCAAATGAATACTATAAGCTGCTTTTTGAAAGTAAATATCAAAATATATGGCAAAAATATGAATATGAAAGTCTAATTGCTAATTGAGAATAAACATTGGATTTTGATGCTATACGCTTAACTTTACAGATCAGCCTCATAAGTACCTTAATGGGTCTTTTGCTTGGCGTCCCGATAGCCTGGTGGCTATCGAGTAGTTCGAGTTGGTACAAGAATATCATCTCTCAACTGATAATCCTGCCTATGGTCCTCCCACCCACAGTACTTGGCTATTATCTATTGCTATTATTCGGGAAAAACTCACTAGTCGGCCAATTACTAGACTCTGTATTAGGAATCTCTCTCGTATTTAACTGGAGCGGGGCCGTATTGGCTGCATTTTTCGTATCATCTCCATTTTTAATAAAAATCGTACAAGCAGGATTTGAAGGAATTGACAAGAAATTAATTGAAATAGCAAAAACTTCTGGAATGCAAAGCGGTAAAACGTTTATCGCCATTACATTGCCTCTTTCATGGCGTTATATTGTGGCAGGATCTGCGCTTTGTTTAGCTCGATCAATGGGTGAATTTGGTGCAACCTTAATGATTGCAGGAAGCATTCCTGGAAAAACCCAAACATTATCGCTAGCTATTTATGATGAGGTACAAATAGGCAATTTATCCAGAGCCAACGCTTTAGCGTTGACACTTATGGTAGTAGCCTTAGGATTATTAGTTGCCTCCACTATTGTAATGCGGAAAAAAAGATTATTATAAAAATTAGTCTATAGACTGCTATATTTGACTTAAGCTTACACAAATGAGATCACTAACCAACTTAATTACTACAAGCTTACCGTTTGCCCTTGCAATTGGAGTAGCAATTATTGGCGCGAATATTACTGGTCCAGAATTCAGTTTTATTACAAGTAATGTCGAGCATGCGTCAAGTGGTTCTGCAAATTTTTTACACTCTCTGAGTAATTTTTTGCCGCTTGGATTTGCATTCACCGCTGGTATGGTAGCGTCTGTCAATCCTTGCGGGTTTTCGATGCTACCCTCATACTTGGGCGTTTTTCTTGCTGACTCAAAAGAGGAAAGTATTGCGAAAAACAGTTCATTTACAAATATATCAAATGCTTTGAAAGTAGGTTCAACTGTAACTATTTCATTCATATTGACCTTTATTGCTTTTGGCCTACCTATAGGCTTAGGCCTACGAGGTTTAGTTGATTACTTCCCTTGGTTTGGATTACTTGTTGGGATTCTCCTTTGCGCTGCAGGTGCTTATCTATTTAATGGAGGCTCGATTTATTCCACCTATCCTTCTCGAGCAGCAAGCCTAATCGTTTTACAACCAAGTCAAAATAGGTACAGAAATTATTTTCTCTTTGGAGTCGCCTATGCTATTGCATCTCTCAGTTGTACGTTACCGATTTTCCTTGCAGTAATTGGTGGTGTTTTCTCATCGGGCACAATAGTTACCGCGACCATCCAATTTGCCCTCTATGGACTAGGGATGGGGGTAGTAATACTGGGTTTAACGGCCTCTATTTCTGTGTTTAAAATGGCATCTTTTACTGTTCTGCAAAATATATCGAGACATATTCACATGACAAGCTCGGTCTTACTGCTTCTGTCAGGTTCTTTCATCGTTTATTATTGGCTAACTGTTGGAGAAATAATTTTAAAATTTAATTTTGCAAATTAAAAAAGGACAGTATGACACCCTCAAGAAAACGTAATCAGTATAATTCCACTCAATCTCAATCAAAAAATTCATTACCAATAAAAATTCTGCTTACAGCAATAATAATTGTTTCAATTGGAATCATTTCCATTGTGGCATACTCGACGCAATCTGATTCTGAAGAAATCGGTTTTCAATTACCACTACGAGAAGGACTACACTCACCACCTTACATTTATACTCTCGACATACTAGTCGATGACGAACCGAAACGGATACCTCCTACATCAGGTAACCATTTCGAAATGCTTAGTAGATGGGGCTTCTTAGGTGCTCCATTAGTTCCGGAAAATGTCGTACATAATATGGAGCACGGAGGTGTAGTACTTTGGTACCAGCCTAATCAGCCGAAGCTTGCAGGGTCTGTTAATCAGTTGATAGAAGAAATCGGCCAAAAGTGCATGGTTGCAGGTTCATATAAAGATATGTCTTACGCTATCGCCGCAACCGTATGGGGGAGAATCTTACCTTTGGAAAATTTTGATGCAGAAGAAATAAAAGAATTTATTTCCAAATATAGAGGTTCGCAAGGACCAGAAGCTCCTTTGTGTAAATCTCAATCCTAAATTCAATCTTCTAATGGCTAACAATAGGCTGCGCTAGTATCCACAAGCTCACAATGGTATAGCCAATCATTAATATCAAAATCGGAGATTGCGTCCTCAAAATATCTAATTGCGACTCGGATTTTTTGCTTGCAATAATATGCGCTGCATAAGTTGCAATCACATGGCCAATAATTATAGCAAATAAGCCTAAAATCCAAGCGAATTTTGCATCAATTATTGTAATATCAGGCTTATAATCTGCAGTTCCAAATACGTCCCAGCCCCATCCAAATGGATCTGATGCTAAAGCGATTATTCTCTGCCCTTGAATGAGCAAATAACTAAAATAATGCGCAACATGATATGCAAAAGCAATTGGAAGTAATGACACCGAAAATTCTGCTATAAGAGTAGTCATTTTCGTATTGTTTCGTGATGCCTTCTTACTCAATCCAATCGCAAGAAAAAAAACTGATCCGAGAACAAAAGGTGCACAAATCAATCCGATAGTTCTTATTCCTGAATAAGCATATGTTCCGAGCCATGCGAATGAATCATATGAACGTGCAAAAAATTTTGCCCATAATCCTGTTTCAGAAAAACCATCAAAAGACACTGTCGACAATACCAGGATTATAAATATTCCCTGTGAAAACGTAGGTGGAGCTTTCTCAATTAACCCTGTTCCAAAAAACTTCAAGAAAACTTGAGGCTTAGAATTGCACCATCTCAGTTCGCAAAAGGCCAATCTCGCAAAAAATCCTAAAATCATAGATAGAGGTTCACAATTTTTTAACCATATTTTGGGGTTGAAAAAAAACATCCCGGTCAAAGTGAATAAGGTATATATAGTTATTATTACCGACAGAGAAAATGGATCACTAGCATTGATCCAGACATTCTCAATCCAAGCAAATATGAAAAATATTCCCACCGCAGGCCAAGAGCTCAAGCCAGATGGGTACTGTGCATTTCTGGTTATTTCCTTAGACGCATACTTACGACTAATAGAATCGATCACTTCATGGATAATTAACCAGGGATTTATTAATTTCCACACATCACCAACGAACCCAATAAAAAAGATGGCCCCAACCCAAAAAATTATCCAAATAAATGTAGGTGCTATGTTTTGAACGGGATCAGGATCCCCTACAAATCCTGCTATAACTATAGTGAAAAATAAAAATACTGAAGTAGTTTTAGCTAATAACATGAAGATTTTGTTGTGCAGGTTCCGAACAAAAAACCAAGAACTAACATCTAAGTGAGGATTGCGAAGGGAAAAACCTTTTTGAAGAAACAGTAAAAGGAAAATAAACGTAGCAGATATGGAAATCCCTGCTCCTAAAAAATAAATTTCTAATGGAATTGGTAAATCATATCGCTCTCCAAAACCATGTGCATACGCAGGCTCAGGTAGCGAAATTATTACGGAAAAAGATGCGAATACTATTCCAAATATAACAGGCTTATTAACATTCATTTTGGCCGAATTTCAAGTACTGCAACTACCCTCTCATCATGCATTTTCTGATCACTGTGATGATCTGTATCATGACCATGATCTACGTGACTTCCATGAGAGCCATGTGATGCTATCTCAAATCTTCCTGTAGCAGTTGCAGAAAATATGAAGACCTCCTGCACTTTGGGTTTCATATTCTTTACTAATTCATATCCATGAATATGAATGGTTTCATTACTATCCGAAACAACAAAAATGCTTACAGTATCATCTTTGTATGCAACAAATTTTTCTGGTTCATCGATAGGGTTTTCTGAATTTAATTCAAGCGCAAATATTAGTACTTCAGGTTCTCTTTCTTGCCCGCACCCTGCAAACGAAAATAAAAAAATAAACGATAAAAACGATAACAATAAAGAGTTCTTAATCACGCTTGGCTTTCCTCCTGAGCACTGATCCGCTCAACCATGCAATTGTACCAATAAGCACAAATGCTGATACTAACACCTCCCATGGTATCGAATTTATTTTTTTAATTTCAACTGGTACAGAAAGTATCGAGCTTTCTCTTTCATTAGTCATATCAATTATTAAATCCCATATCCCCACGGTTTGCGGCCGAAGTAAAACAACGTACTTAACACCTTCATCAGTATTTTGTTCCTCCGCTAACTGAAAATTTAATTTTGTATTTTCTTGTATTGCGTGAATAAGTATTTTTTGCGGAGGTGAAAAAGGTCTATCAGTAGTTCCTCGAAAAAAAATTGAAACTTCTAAATAATTAACCAAAGGTATAGTAAATACTTCAATGAAATAATCACCATGTGCTCCTGAATAAACCAGTTCCTCATAGTCATGATACTGACCATGTGCATATGCACTATCGCTAGGAATAAGTGCAGAAAAAAACAGTAAAAATAATGTGAATCGAGTAAACATCAGCTAAGTAGATAGATTATAGTTTCTAAAACATTAATATTCACAACGAGGCACTATGACTAATTTCTGGCTATTCAAAAGTGAACCTAATACATACTCATTTAATGATCTTGTCAATGACGGTGTAACAGAATGGGATGGGGTACGTAATTTTCAAGTTAGGAATTGGCTAAGGGATACTATCAAAACAGGAGATCAAATTCTTTTTTGGCATTCTAATGCAAAGGAAATCGGAGTAGTAGGATCAGCAATTGTCGTTAAGGACGGGTATCCAGATCATACTGCTTGGGATCCATTATCTGACCATCCTGATCCGAAAAGTTCACCAGACAATCCCATTTGGTACATGGTAGATATAAAGCCGTTAAAAGAGTTCATGAAAATCATAACTATGCAACAGTTGCGAGATCACCCTGCATTAGTTGACATGGTTGTATTGAAAAAAGGCAATCGTTTATCTATTACGCCAGTTACTCAGGCAGAGTATCAAACTGTGATTTCTCTTTCAGAAGACTCTTAGGCTAGCACAGCATGAATCCATTTCGTCCAACTATCTACAAATTCTTAATACTTGGAATTTGTTTTATCTTTTTTTGGGTTGGTTGTACTCCAAAAATCGTAGAAAGAGAAAATTTTTTCAATGTAGAAGTAATTGAAATCGGGTCAGCTACTACCCTCACAGTCAAAACATTTAACGGAGGGATCACTTTACGACCAAGTACTGATGGAAAAGTACATGTCAAATCAGTTTTTCGCCAGCCTAAGCAAATTGATTACTCAATTGAAAATAATGAGAATGAAATCAAGATAGTGGCCAAGGTCAACGTAAAGGATGTTCGCCCTATACCAGGTGCAACTTTAGATATTAAACTACCCAAATCTCTACAACTACGTTTAACTAATAACAATGGCCCTGTGGTAATTAATTACGTTGAGTCAGATGCAAAAATTAACGTGACTGATGGATCAGTTTCAATAAATGAGTCAAAAGGATCTTATGATATCGAAGTCAAACGCGGCGACATTTTCCTCGAAGAACTAGATGGCAACGTCAAAGCAAGAAATAATGGTGGGGATATCGAGCTCAAAAATGCTACAAAAGAGTTTGGGTTCCGTGATTTAAAAGCGAATTCAGGTAACATTTACCTGATGCTAGACGATAAATCCTACCCTCAAGTAAGTATTCAGGCCTCTACCAATAATGGCAGTATCACCAATCTAAGCTTATTCAAAGATAGCAACCCTAACCGTCAAAAATTCACAAGCATTTATGACGGATCTGCATCTTCCATCAAAGCAACCACGAAAGATGGGTCAATCGAGATTGATTCTTATTATTCGAAATGAGGAATCACTTCTTTGGCAAATCGTTCCATCATATTTCGATTAAACGGTCGAGGAGTCATCAAAATAAAATGATTTATTCCAATTTCCACCCAACTATTCAATTTTTGAATTATTTCACTAGGCTCTCCTAAAAGCATACTGTCTTTTACTTGGTCCTCAGGGTTTTCATAAAAATCAGTTGTCTGAGTTGCTAAAGTGGCGCCTTTCGCTATTGTCTCTCTCACTAAGGATTTATCATCAGTTAAGTTAATTTGGATCTGAACAGAACGCCTCATTAAAGAAAAATCCCTCCCTATAGCATCACATGCGTTTTGCATACGATTCAAATTATGAATTGCTTCTTTCAAAGGTGCGATTTGGTTGTAATCATCCGCATGTTTAGCCGCAATTACTAAAGTTCTATCTCCTCTACCACCAACAATAATTGGCGGGTTAGGTTTTTGCACCGGCTTTGGCATCTGTGGTGCCTCATTGATTGAATAATATTTGCCGGAAAACGTTGCAGGTTCGTCATGCCAGATAGCTTTAATAACTGAGAGTGCTTCGTCTAGTCTTTCAACTCTTTCAGAGAAAGGAGGAAAATGCATACCATGAACATCAAATTCGTGCTTAACGTTCCCACTACCAATTCCCATCTCTGCGCGTCCGCCTGATACATGGTCAATAGTGTTTACTATTTTTGCAGTCATCACTGGGTGCCTAAAATTATTATTTATGACAAGCATGCCTAATCGTAAATTTTTTGTATGCCCTGCCATGGCGGCCATTACAGTCAACCCGTCAAGTCTAGCTGGAGTTGCACCTCTAGCCCCATGAATTTGCATTAAGTGGTCGGATGGATAAAATCCATGAAATCCAAGCTCATCACAAGTCTGGCAAATTTCAAGGAAGTCTTGCCAACCAAGCCCTGAACTGCCACCTACACTAAATAGAATCTTACCCATTAATTGCTCTCCTTTTGTGTGGCTAAAATGCACTAAGTTAATGCCTGCCCCACTTTTGACATAAATTTTTCGATTATTGCTCTGTCAAAAGGTCTTGGTGTAGTAAGAATAAAATGGTTCACACCCGCCTCGTGCCATTTCCCTATCTGTTCAACCATATCTTCTGGTGTTCCGAGTAATCGCGATTCAGAAACATGTTCTCTTAAGTCAGAGTATCCTTCTGCGACTTTGTGTGCTCCGTAATTAAAATTTGCAAGAGCATTATCAATGATTTTGTCCGCTTCCTGCTTATTGGAGGCAAAATCAAAAGGAACCTGGACAGAAAAACGCATACAACTGATATCACGATTCATTTCTTCTGCTTCTGCTTTAAATGTCGCTATATTCCTCTCCACCTGCCGCAGCGGTGCAATTTGATCCCAATCATCTGCATGCCTTAAGGCAACATTCCTAGTGCGAGCACTTATACCACCGACAATAATTGGAGGGTACGGCTTTTGAATTGGTTTTGGCATTTGGGGAGCATCATTAATTTGATAGTATTTCCCCTTAAATGTTGCCGGTTCGTCAGTCCATATTGCCCGCACAACAGATAAAGCTTCATCTAGCATCTCAATCCTCTCAGATGGCTTAGGGAAGCCGAACCCATGCACACTATGCTCTTGCTCAGACCAACCTGCGCCTAAACCAAATTCTGCCCTACCCTGTGATACATGATCGATAGTATTGAATATTTTCGCAGTAATAACAGGATGACGAAAAAGGTTATTTGCGACTAAAACGCCCAATCTCAGTTTCTTGGTGTAACTCGAAACAGCAGCAATTGTAGTAAGTGCATCTAGTCGATGGGGAGATGGGCCTTTCCCTGACTGCACAGTCATTAGATGATCGGACGGATAAAAAGCAAAGTAACCGGTATCCTCACATGCTTGGCAAATCTCCAAGAAAGATTCCCATCCTAAACCAGAACTACCGCCAATCGAAAATGTTAATTTATTCATAGCTAGATCATAATGCTTAATAAAAAATAGGCATATAGTGGCATTTTATTGTAGGGTTCATGTAAACAAATGAAATTAAGCAAATTGAGGGGAAATTAATGGTAGAAAAAAAGCAACTTGGCCTTGCAATGGTAGGTATTGGTGTAGGAGGAACAGAAATGCTTCCTGCAATGGAAGCTATGCCCGAATTGCGCTTGGTAGCGGGATGTGACATTGATGAAGAAATTTTGAATGAATTCAGTGCTCGTTATCATGCACGAGGCTACGGCGACTACGACGAAATGCTAGCGGATCCAGAAGTGGATGCAGTATGGGTTTCTACGCCTAATCGGTTCCATGCAGAACATTCGATAAGAGCAATGGAAGCCGGAAAGCACGTCGTCGTCGAAAAACCAATGGCTCTGAACATTGAAGATGCAAAAAAAATGGTCGAAACAGCAAATAGAACCGGCGTCAAATTCCTGGCGGGGCATACGCGCTCTTTCACTCCTCCTGTTCGAACAATGTGGAAAATTATTCAATCTGGGGAAATTGGAAAAGTCCGCGCTATCAATACATTTGCCTATACCGACTGGATGCTACGACCTAGAACGTGGGAGGAGCTTGATATACAGCAAGGTGGAGGCCTGCCAATGCGTCAGCTCCCACATCAAATTGACAGCGTTAGGCTTTTAGGCGGGGGTATGGTGAAAAGCGTGCGTGGTGCCACTGGCCAGTGGATGCCCGAGCGTCCTATTCCTGGATACTACACTGCATTCCTTGAATTTGAAGATGGCACTACTTCCTTGGTATGCCATAATGGATACGGATATGTAATGGGTGCAGAATTTGTGACTTGGGGGCATGATCGTCAACGCTACACTTCTGAAGAAAGAGTTGAAGTACGCCGACAAATGCGTCAAGGAATACGAGACGAAGGAGCAGATAAACAAGCTCTTCGAATCGGAGGCATGCAAGAACGGGAAATTTTCAAAGCCGAAAATGACGAAGTCTGGGTGCCTGAAGATCTAGGTCTCCTGCTAGTTAGTTGCGAAAGAGGAGATATAAGGCACGGGCCCTCTGGCTTAATTCTTTACAACGACACAGGTACACACCAAATTGACTTACAAATTGACCGTGATATGGGTCCGGGTTACAGAAGAGCAGAACTAGAGGAACTTTATGATGCTGTCGTAGAAGACCGTCCTATTTTCCATACTGGGGAATGGGGTCTTGCAACTCTTGAAGTTGTTTTAGGCATAATTCAATCCGGGCAAGAACACCAAGAAATTCAAATGCAATACCAAGTTCCTGTTCATGAAAGATATGGGGAGGCTAGGAATTTCTCACCTGTGTCGCTATAAGATTTAAAGAAAGGAAATAGTTATGACTAACGAAATAAAACCGCTCAAGCTTGGTGTAATTGGTGTAGGAGTTGGAGCTGCAGAAATGCTGCCTCCAATGGAGAGAGCATCCTACATAGATTTATTTGCTGGGGCAGATATTGATCCTGATGTACGTGAGAGATTCAAAGCCCGATACCCCAATGCCCGAGTTTATGCGAGTGCTGAAGAATTGGTAGCTGATCCTGACGTGGAAGCTGTTTGGATTTCCACCCCAAATCGTTTCCATGCGCCAATGACAATCTTAGCTGCAAATCACGGAAAACACGTAGTTGTAGAAAAACCGATGGCTTTAGATATTAAGCAGGCTGAAGAAATGGTTGAGGCCTGTGAAAAAAATGGGGTCAAATTAGTAGCAGGTCACACACAAAGTTTTCAACCACATGTACGATTAATGAGGCAGATAGTAGCCTCGGGCGAATTAGGTCAACTAGGCGCGGTTAATGCTATTGCATATACTGATTGGGTCATTCGCCCACGTACTGCAGATGAATTAGATCCAAATCAAGGCGGTGGTTTAGTTTATCGGCAGACCCCTCATCAGATCGATAGTATTCGACTGATTGCTGGAGGTAAAGTCAAAAGTGTCCGTGGTGCGTATGGGCAATGGATGAAGTATCGATCAATTCCCGGTTACTATTCCGTGTTCCTAGAATTTGAAAATGGAGTAACTGGAGTTGCTATTCACAATGGATATGGATATTTCGTAGCTTCAGAATTGGTTCCATGGGGTGATGCCAATACTAGATACACTCCTACCGAACGGAATGAGATCCGTAAAGCTATGGCCGCAGGCACACGACCTGAAGATGCGGAAAAACTATCTCTCCGTATTGGAGGAGAAGCAGAACAGGCAATTTTCAGGAGTGCTAGTGGGCCTAAAAACTGGAAACCCAATGATCTAGGTATTGTAATAGTAAGCTGCGAATTCGGAGAACTACGTCAAGGCCCTGAAGGGCTCTACAAATACACTGATGATGGGCTCGTTGAATTGATGGTTGACTCCGATCCGTTACATAGAGATCAAGAGTTAGAAGAGCTTTATAACGCGGTAAGACTTGGTCGACCAGTATTCCATAGTGGAGCTTGGGGGATGGCTACGTTAGAAGTAGGTCTTGCAATAAATGAGTCTACTAAAACGCATAAAGATATCATCCTCACACATCAGATAGAAATGCCAAGTGAGTACGATCAAGAATACAAAGTGGAAATACTCTCAGAAAAGAAAATTTATTAATCCAATTCTTTCAAAGAAAGGTGGGGTCATGACTATAGCAATTTCACACGGTGGCGGGTCAAATATAATTCAATCGCAGAATCCTTCTCATGAATTACTGATTGGTTCAATCGATGGTGTGATTCGGATGACTCTACATGATTCTCAATGGAAAGTGACGGATAAAACACTCGAAGGCAATCATATACACGCCATTGTCCAAGACCCTCAAAGTAAGGTGTGGTTTTGCGGTATCGAAAAAGGTGGCATTTTTGCTAGTGAAGACGATGGTCGAACATGGATTAAACGTGATGTTGGTTTAACAGAAACTAATGTCTATAGTCTCTCTGTATCGAAAATAGATGGCACCACTTATATCTATGCGGGTACAGAACCAGCGCATTTATTCGTAAGTGATAATTTGGGTCTTACTTGGACTGAAAAATCTGCGTTACATAAACAAGAAACGGAAGCATGGAAATTCCCGGCTCCTCCGCATGTGGCTCATCTAAAGCACATTAGTTTCCATCCTCAAAACCCAAAGGTTCTTTTTGCAAGTATCGAACAAGGAGGGTTGTATCGTTCAGAAGATGGAGGAGACACGTTTATTGAAATTAAAGGTATGTACAACGACGTGCATCGGTTGATCTCTAACCCAAACGAACCTTCTCGAATGTTTGTTACCGGCGGCGAAGGTCTATGGCTTTCTAGAGACAATGGCGATAATTGGGAGAATGTATTTACACGTGGAAGTGAATACGGGGGGTATCCGGATCAACTCGTTTATATGCCTACAAACCCTAACCATATGATAGTCACGGCTGGGCAGAAAAGCCCAGGGAGTTGGCACCGCGAAGGCACAGCAGAAACCAGAGTCTCCCGTAGTACAGATGCGGGTGAAACCTGGGAGGTTATCTTGGATGGGATTGATGACAAGTTCACACCTAGTGTTGAAGCAATGACATTGGAAGAATCTGGAGACAGTGTGCGAATTTACGCAGCGACATCTCATGGTGAACTCCTATGGTCGAATAACGCTGGAGAATCTTGGAGTAAAGCATCTATGACGTTCCCTCCTGTTTCAAAAGGTAATCACTACGAAGCCTTCCAAAGAGACGTGCGACAGAGTTAATCGAAATTTAATCCATGACGACTGAGGAAATCGTAATTTCAATAGTGCGCCTTATTGGCGCACTATTCGTTTTAAGATGGTTTGTTGCAGGGGCAATTATTGCAATTCTTATCGATTTCTCGGATTTATTTTTGATGAATTTACTTCAACTAGGTGGAGTACAAGATTATCAATCACTGGATAAATGGTTAGATTTAAGTTACATGGGAACATTTTTCTATGTCTCTACAAAAAAAATCCAATCTTCAAAATATGTTTCCCTCGGATTATTTACATTTCGTTTAATTGGCTTATTACTATTTGAAATTACCGGGTATCGATGGATACTACTTGCATTCCCTAATTTCTTTGAAGTTTGGTTCGTGATTTCTTCAATAGCTATTCAAAAAAAACAATTTAAATTTAACTCCAAGTGGGGTATTAGCTTAATATTAGCTGCATTCCTGTTAAAACTACTTCAGGAGTATGTACTGCATGGAGCACGATTACTAGACAAATATCGAGCTATAGATGTTGTAGAAAATATTTGGCAATTCGTACTACAACTACTATGACTTCAAGCTATTCAACAGCGCTTGATGAATTAATCCATTTGAAGAAAGAGCGCTGTCACTATGGATAGAGACCTTACCATGAATATCACTATAAATACCCCCAGCTTCTTCAATTATCGGAAGCAATGGAGCTGTATCCCAGACATTCATAATCGGGTCAATCATCGCGTCAATCCGACCAGTTGCAACCAAATAATGACCATAACAATCAGACCATCCTCTGTATTGCTTAGTATTCTCTATAACCTTTAAAAAATTAGGTAACTTATTTATTACTTGAAAATCACAAATATCAGTCGATGCTACTGTAGCTTCTGAAAGTATGGGCACTTGAGATACTTTAGCTTCGTAAATATTAACAAGATCACTAGTATCTTTAATATTTATTCCAAATTTCGCACCGTGATTTTTCGCTGCGAATATAATTTCTTGAAGGGCTGGGAAGAAAATTACCCCTACTATGGGTTCATTATCTTGCTCAATTCCTATCATCGTTCCAAACAAAGGAATCCCACGAATAAATGCTTCAGTTCCATCAATTGGGTCCAAGTACCAGCGGAACCCTGATGTACCCATTTTGTCTTGATACTCTTCGCCAATAATCGTGTCATCAGGGCAATTTGCCACAATACGTTTTCTTAAAACATCTTCTGATTCGCGATCAGCTTTTGTAACAGGAGATTTATCTTCCTTGAACTCAATACCCAAATCGCGGGACTTGAAATACGACAACGAATGCTGACCAGCCTCTATCGCTAATCTAACAGCTAATTCTAACCTCTCAGTAACTTCATTCATTATATCTTTGCTCTATAAGCCTATACTTAACTACTAATATTACCTCAAAATCGCTTCTTATCTTGCCGCATGCATCATTGGAGCATAATATTGTCCTAATCCAAACGCAGGTTACAAGACTACATTACTGTAGCATTATTCGCTGCGTCTTATTGAAAGGTAAATCATGCACGACGATCCATGGGAGCACGGTCACTACGGCGAAATAGATGAAATTGTATTTGGTTCCATCGCTGACGATGGGTTTCCTATTAACCCAGATTGGCTTCGCCTAACTAGTGTGGGTATAGACATCGGCTCTTCAACTTCACATTTAATGTTTTCCAAATTGGTTATGAGGCGCAGAAGCACTGAAATGTCTAGTGAATTCGAGGTAGTCTTTCGTGAAGTTGTATATAAGTCACCTATACTCTTAACTCCGTATTCGGACCCAGACACTATTGATACTGATGCATTAGGTTCCTTTGTCACAAATAGTTATGCAGAGGCTGAACTTGAGCCGGATGATATTGACACTGGAGCTGTAATTTGCACGGGTGAAGCTGTCCGCAAGCACAATTCCGAAGCAATTATACGAATGCTTGCTGCCGCTGGTGGAAAGTTTGTGTGTGCTACTGCAGGACCCAACCTCGAAGGCATCTTAGGGGCACATGGTTCAGGCGCTGCTGCCCGTTCATTAAAAATACGAGCCGGGATGAATGTAGACATGGGTGGAGGGACCGCAAAAATTGCTATAGTGAAGGATGGAAAAGTAGCCGAAACTATGGCGATAAATGTTGGTGCACGTCTTATTGCATGGAACTCTGACAACGTGGTGGAAAGAGTTGAAGAGGCCGGCCGCGTCGTCGCTGAAAATGTTGGTGTGGATGTGAAAATTGGTCAAAAAATAGAAGAGGGCGACAAGGTTAAAGTTGCAGAAAAACTCGCAGATGTACTGTTTGAAGCATTAACTCGTGAAGACTATTCGACCTTAGCTTCCAGTCTCGTGATTTCCGGCCCTTTAGAAATGAAAGATGAATTAGATGAAATTGGGTTCTCTGGAGGCGTGGCAGAATATGTCTATGACTATGACACCCAAGATTATGGTGACATGGGGCCTCTACTTGGCGCTGCAGTACGAAGCAGGCTACCCAAATTAGGTGTTCCCTTAGCCGGAAGTTCTGAACGTATCCGCGCAACCGTCATAGGTGCATCTCAATACACGGTACAGGTTTCTTCCAGTACCGTATTTGTATCAAATAGCGAACTCTTACCTCACTTAGACCTTCAAGTAGTACCTGGTTATCTCCCTGAGGACCCAAATAATCTTACTCGTGAATCAGTCGAGCAAGCTCTTGCAGAAAGTTTTGAGAGGCTAGATATTGCCCATCAAGAAATCGCAAAACCAATTGCAATTGCCCTACTTGGACCCGTAATCCCAACCTATGATTCGATCAAAGCCATATGTGATGGGATCGCAACTGCTTTGGAACCAATGAAAGATTTCCCTTGGACTATTGTACTTAGCGCCGATGTTGCAGGATTAGTAGGCTCCATGCTTAAGAACGAGCATAAAGTCGAGCAGGATGTCATCGTCGTTGACGGTATCAATGTTGGAGAATTTAATTTCATCGACCTTGGAGAACAATTAGAATCTGTTGAAGCAATACCTGTAGTAGTTAAGTCTCTGGTATTTGAAGGTTAAATTGGATTGGAAATCAGACGTAAACAAGTAAGGAACTTGCAATTAAACCCGAGAAAAATGTGAATTTGCCTCGCGGGAAGCAGCCGTTCTATGGATGGTGGATTGTTCTTTCGACTATCGCATTTCATGGTCTTTCTGGAGCGGCGTTTGGGTTTACCTTTGGTCAGTATTTATTACAAATTGAGAGACAATTTGGATGGAGCAAATTTGCTATCTCAAGCGCATTCTCCATCTCCCAATTAGCTGCAGGCGTGCTGAGTCCTCTTCAAGGGTGGCTTCTGGACAAATTCAGTCCAAAATTTGTTACTCAGGTGGGGATTCTTTTATTTGGTGGGGGTTTTTTACTTCTTCCTCTTGTAAATAATTTCCTTTTGTTTCTCGTGGTAATTCTCATCATGTCAATTGGAACGAACTTAGCGGGCTGGCTCACTTTAACTACCGTGATCACCAGATGGTTTGAACGCAGGAGAGCATTAGCATTAGGCTTAAGTTCTACAGGCATAGGGCTTGCTGGAGCACTGTCGCCAATTATTGCATGGTCTCTGATAACTCATGGCTGGAGACCCACTGCATTTGGAACTGGCATCGCAGTGTTAGTAATTGGAATACCACTGGCAAATCTATTGCGTGGATTTCCCGAGGAACATGGTCTCAAGCCTGACGGAAGTAATCCTAGGGTTGATGATGGAAAACAAGTTCTTTCAAATGAAGATGTAACGGAATCGGATTTTCTTGTATCTGAAGCAATTAGAGACAGGAGTTTCTGGTTTATTTCATTAGGGCACGGTATCGCATTAATTTCCGTTTTCGTAATGCTTGTGCACTTCGTACCATACCTGGTGCAAAATCACGGATGGAGTGAAACATCAGCGCAGCTAATGCTAACCATCGTAACCATTACCAGCATAGTCGGGCAAGTTGGTGGAGGATTACTTGGGGACAAGTACAGTAAAACTCGAATAGCCGGATTATGTATGCTTGGGCACGGTATCGCGATGTTAACACTGGCTTTCGCTTCTAGCGGTTTAGTGATTGGTGCAGCTGCATTATTGCATGGGCTATCTTGGGGTACCAGAGGGCCTTTAATGATGGCAATGAGAGCAGATTTTTACGGTAGAAAGCATTTTGGGAAAATCGCGGGCTATTCAAACATAATGGTGATGTTCGGTCCTTTAATTGGCCCGATGTTCGCAGGGGCAATCAGTGACTATTACGGAAACTATCAGCTTGCATTCATCACTATCGGTATTCTGATTGGTGGAAGTTCAGTTTTCTTTTTCCTAGCAAAAAAGCCATTGAAGCCTTCATAAACCACTATATATGAGTCAAAGAATTAATGGACTGCAAGCCATTTATCGCTAATATCCACTCATCAGAATGACCTCGAAGCGCAAAAACTTCTCCTCCATGAGTTCCGGCAAAAACTAGTCCTTCTGAATCCACCTCTAAAGCATCCACGGCCTCAACTAAACCCTCATTCATGACTGAATGCCAAGCCTCGCCATCGACACTACGGTAAACACGTGCATTTGCTCCCTCTGGTCTCGTCCTCCAATTACGAGGACGGCCTGCTGTAGCTGACGCGTATACACATTCGGGTTTTGATGGGTCATTAGTGATTGCAACAGTATATAAATCGTTTAACCCATCAGATGATGATTGCCAGGAAGTAG
>CENY01083216.1_pt1 | contig 17686 bp, 20 predicted proteins | sample 356181 | NCBI WGS metagenome assembly CENY01 (sample SAMEA2619840, study PRJEB7988) | marine metagenome | isolation source: saline water (ENVO:00002010), including
AGTCCAAAAGAAAGAAAAGGTCAGAAACTGGTAGAGCCAACTGGGAATAGCTTCCTAACTTCCTTCGAAAATGAGGAAGCTGAAAGTACACATAAGTTGCAGTATTACGAGCAGGAAGGCCATCGGGGTATCTACCGAGATGGCTGGTCGGCAGTTACGTGTCACCAAAAGAGAACTTCTTTCGAAACAGACAAATGGGAGCTTTTCGAGTTGGCAACAGACCCCACTGAAACTAGAGACCTTTCAGATAAACACCCCGAAGTTCTAGCTGAATTGAAAGATCTTTGGGAAAAGGAAGCGTGGGCCAACCAAGTTTTCCCGCTTGACGAAGGTACAGGTTTAAAAAACATTGCTCGCCCGCAATGGGAAGAAGAACTCGAACAAACTTTTTCCTTCTTACCTGACACTCCCACAGTGGAGCGTTACAGGTCTCTCAAGTTGATTAATTCCCGATCATTTAAAATTGTTATATCACTTGATTACAAGAAAGGTGATGAGGGAATACTCGTTGCACATGGAGACCAAGGAGGCGGATATTCAATTTATATTGAAGACGGCCAATTATTCCATGTGCATAATGGATATGGGGTCATGTCTGAAACCTCCTGCGGAGAACTTAAAGAGGGTGTTTCGGAAATTTCACTAGATATTGAGGCCTCGGGTGATTTGAACTGGCAAGCAAAAGTGTATGTTGACCAAACAATGGTTGCTGAAACATCTGATCTTCCAGTTTTGACGGCCATGGCACCGTTTGAAGGTATAGATATTGGTATAGACAGGCGATCTCCGGTTTCTTGGTCTGTTTATGAGAGACATGGGACATTTCCTTACAAAGGTGTTTTAAATTCCGTTACATATTTTCCCGGGGAACTCGCCCCTGACGCAGGCACGCGTTGGGTTGATTTCTTAAGAGAGTCTGGAGTTAAATATGAATAATTTAAGAAGCCGATACGGCTCACTTGAAGATTTAGTTGACCCGATTCATACGGCTTTGCTCCTAGTGGAATGTCAAAATGGAGTAATCGGCGAAAAATCTAGTTTTCCCGCTCTAGCGGAAGCTTCAAAAGCGATAATCCCTAATCTAGGCCTGCTTGCGAAAGCTGCTAGAGAATCAAAAGTAAGAGTAATCCACGGCTTAGCAATGACAAGAAGTGATGGATGGGGAGCGAATAGCAACGCGAGACTTTTTGGAGCTGCCCGCAATTCAGATATACAGCAGCTTCCCGAAACTGAAGCAGTTCGACCAATAAAAGAAATAGGTTTTGATTCGGAAAGAGACGTACTTTTACCAAGACTTCATGGTTTGTCACCGACATCGGGAACGGAATTAGATGCGCTGTTTAGAAATGAAGAAATCCGAACAGTGATAGTTAGCGGAGTTTCTCTGAATGTCGCAATACAGAACTCTGTTTTTGATCTGATTAATCAGGGTTATCAGGTTGTAGTGCCTAGAGATGCTGTGGTGGGGGTGCCTGTTGAATATGGGCAAGTTGTCCTAGAGAACACCCTTGCAGTTCTTGCTACATTGACTGATGTCGAGTCATTGGTCAATGTTTGGTCTCAGTGACTCTCTTCTATCTGTGAGCTGTCAGGTTTTGGTTTTCTTAAAATGCTAATGAATATAGAAAAGCCAATTCCTATAAGTACACCTCTTTCGACGTGCGGTGCAAGTAGGAGCGTTGTGAAAAAAGTAAGCCAAGTAATAAAAGCGTCAGACAGGGAATCAGAAAATGAAGAAAAAAGTTTTTTGGGTCTGACCAGTCCGATTACCGCGGCTATCACTACAGCGCCAAGGGTTGCTTTCGGTAATTGATCTAAAATATTAGCGAAGGGCAAAAAGATACAAACCACAATCCCTGTTACGAGGCCGGACCATTTGCTTTGAGCACCTGAAAGCTTATTAAGTGAAGATCTGCTGAATGAGCCTCCTACCGGCAATGCTCCAGAAAATGCTGAAGCCACATTTGCTACCCCTTGACTGATAAATTCTCTATTGGCGTTCCATGGTTGCTTTTCTTGTTCAGCGTAGATTCTTGATATCGAAGCCGGTTCAGCAAACCCGATCAGAGCTATTACGAGACCAGATAACAAAAGTTCGCTAGTTGAATTCCACGGCAAATCAAATCCCAGATCAGGCATTCCTGTCGGGATGTCTCCCACAACTGAACCTTCGTAGTTGGTTATATGACTATAGATTGAGCCCCCCACAAGCACCAAAAGTGCACCAGGGAAAAGTTTGTGAATGTATTTGCCGGTGAGCACGAGAAAAAAAGTCACTCCGGCGATAATTACAGATTCTGGTTCCCAATTGTCAAAATTTGTTAAAGACTTGTATGCACGATTAAGAGTTCCTTCTGCATCACTTTTGACCCCTAGCACTTTAGGTGTTTGAGAAGCAATAATAAGTATTGCTGCGGCGGAAGTAAAACCTGTTACAACCGGATCGTTCATCAAGTAGACAATCTTTCCAAATCTAAAAAATCCAAAAAGAATTCTTGATACCCCTACGATTAAAGCTAGTAATGCTGCGAGCTTTACGTATTCGGTTGTACCGGAATCGGCTAGACCGCTTAGAGCTCCTAGAGTCAATAGGCTTGTGAGTGCTACTGGTCCCGTTTGCAGGTAAGGGGATGAAGCCACAAAAGAGGCAAAAATTGGCGGCAAAGCTGAAGCAAAAAGACCTACTTCTGATGGTAAACCTGCCAATTCTGCGTATGCCATTGACTGCGGAATTAAAAGCAATGCAACACTTATTCCAGCTAAAACATCAGACATCTCTAAACGATTTTTCGTCCCGCGATGATTGATAGGAATTTCCTGCATTCAAGAACCATATGTCTTAAAAGCCTGATATGTAGCTATTATCTTGAAGTTTCTTCAGATAAGTGCAAGTAGTGTCAAATAGATGAATGGTTTAGATCCTTGGATTCCGAGAGACAAAATAGAAACTGATGATGTCCCAATACTTCCTGCATCGACCATGATTCTTATAGACGATCGTCCTGATTTGCAGGTTCTGATGTTTTTGAGAAATAACTCTTCTGGTTTTGTTGCTGATCATACGATTTTTCCAGGCGGAGCAATTGAAGAAGACGACAAAAATTATATTTGGGATGATCTGATCGTTGGTTTAACGAAGGAAGAAGCTGCAAATCAACTAAGGACAGAACATGCAAGATCCTTTTGGATAGCTGCCATTAGAGAAACTATCGAAGAGGTAGGAGTGCTAGTCGGAACTCTTGAAAATTCAGTATTAGAAGAAAGAGAATTTTTAGAAAATGGAACTAAAAATTTTTCAAATGTCATTTTAGGTAGAGAACTTTTTTTAGATTTGTCAGACATTAGACCTATAAGCAGATGGGTTACACCCATGGGAGGCACAAGAAGATATGACACCTATTTTTTTGTAGCCAGATCATTTACTCCAGTTGTTCCACAGGTTGATGGAAAAGAAGCTGTTGAAGCTTTTTGGATAACTCCATCTGAAGCCTTACAAAAGTGGGAATCGGGAGAAATGACGATGATAAGCCCCACGCTTGCGACATTACGACAGTTGGAATCGTATAAGAATGTGAGTGAGGTGTTTTCTGCACTTGAGTCAAAATTCTTACCTGAAAACATTCGAATAGTTGACGAGTCAAAAGCTCTTCCACTGTTTCCAAAGGATGCTAACTACGAGGCGTCTCATACATGGCCCGCGTTGGGTTGGACTTGGTTACCGAAAAGAGATTAATAGAATGCTATTTATCAGAAACTCACTAACTCAAAATCAGAAATGAAGAGGATTTGAAATTTGAACACAAATATCGGTGGAGACGCTACTAGTTATAGGAGACTTATTGATTCTGTTGCTCCGGTCGCGATTTTTCTGCTTTTAAACCGATTCGCAGGTCTTGGCTGGGCAGTAGCTGGAGCGACTGTGTGGGGAGTGCAGGCTTCAGTAAGACGAACTCGCAGAGGCGAAGCAATAGGAAAGTTTTTGCCCCTACTGATCGTTTATTTGTTAGTGCGAGGTCTGATCGGAATAATTACAGACTCTGAAGACGTATATTTTGGTATCGGAATCGCCACAAAGGCAGCAATCGGACTGGGTCTTATAGGAACAGTCATTTTTCGGCGTTCTTTCCTAAGTCAGGTACTTCCCATAGTTTTACCATTTAAAGCAGAGACCATTAAGCACAAGGTATTTTCCAGGGTCATGGCACAAATGACAGTTGTTTTAGGCCTTTATCAGATTCTGACCTCCATATGGGACATCTGGTTATACAGGCAGACTTCTGTAGATGGGTATGTGGTAATTAGAACGTTGGTCGGGTTTCCTGCAGGATTTATTGCCAGTCTGCTAGGTGTTTTTTATATAGATAGGTCTTTAAGAAGGGCAGATGGTTTTAAAGGTTTTGTTGATCTTCTCGAAATAGAAGAAAATGGAAGTTGATTTACAGTCAAATTTTTTCAAGAAAGATATGAGCTTCTTTGAGGCCGTATACAAAAGAATTAGGCATTTCAATTGGTGGTTTATTCTCATCAAGAGACAGGCTTTTGAAACGCTTCAAAAATTCCTCAAAAAAAATCTTTATCTCTAATCGTGCAAGAGATGCGCCCAGACAAAAATGTGTGCCATGGCCAAAAGATAAATGGTGGTTTGGGCTCCTGTAAACATCAAGTGTTTCAGGATTGTCAAAGTGACTCGGATCCCGATTTGCTGACGAGTACATCAGAACAACCTGATCACCTTCTTTAATCGTCACACCACCTATTTCGAAGTTTTCAGTAGCTACTCTGCACATGTTGTGTATGGGGGTAACAAAGCGAATGAATTCTTCCACTGCAGTTGAAAGGTCATTTGAGTCTTTAAGTTGATTCCAAATATTTTCATCTCTGGCCAGTTCAACCAGAATCCTCGCTATTACTGTTCGGGTTGTTTCGGCTCCTCCATCTAGCAGCAACAGGCAGTCAGAAATTATTTGATCTAAACCAAAAGGCAGGTCCGATAAACCTTTTTGTTCTGTATCTATCCATTTAGACATGACGTCATCGGCTGGGCATTCTTTTTTGCTTTCGTACAGGTGACTGCATGCTCCTGCAAATTCAAATACCGCAGTGATTCCTTCATCGTTCATATATTCAGGACCCCCACCCAGTGCGATAGATCTTTCAGACCATTCCGCAAGCTTGGGCCACATTTCAGCTGGGAAACCAAGAAAAAGGCCTATCATCTGAGCGGGAAGTGGGGCAGCTAGTTGAGAAATAACTTCGGCCCTGCCAGTATCAGAAACCTTATCCAATAGATCAATAACAGTTTCTCGAATATGATCTTCCCAAGTGAGAACGGCTTTAGGAGTAAAGCGTCTTGAAACTAAATTTCGTCGCTCGATGTGGTGTGGATCGTCGAGACCAATTATCGATTGATCCGCGGGAATGTTTGGTCGGTAGCCACCTTTTTCAGTATCTGAAGAAATAAATCTTCTCTTATCTCTTTCTATGGTGACGATGTCGTCGTAACGGGAAACTCCCCATAGTTGATTTATGTCATCCCAATAAACAGGTTCGTTTTCTCGCATCCAAGCGAACGTTTCATATGGAGAATTAACATAAAATTCTCCATCTAGAAGGTTGATCTCAATCCTGTCACTAATGCTCACAATTTGATCGTATGCCAAATAGACATGTTTGTCTCGTCAACAAATATTGCAAATTAATTCTGGGGTGTTAGAAATATGGAGAGGTAATAAGGGATTAGAAATTGGTTATGTACGAAGAGTTTTCAATGCTGAGCGAAAATGCTAGTGAGGTAGGGATCTCTTGGCGAGGACAACCAAAAGTTAAGAGAAGCTTTTTTAAGAGTTCTGAAGGTTTTTCTATTAGTGGAATAATCTGGGGAGAGGGATCACCCCAGTTGGTGCTTATTCATGGGGGAGCACAAAATGCCCATACATGGGACACGGTTGCTTTAGCGCTCGATATTCCACTTCTGGCAGTTGACTTACCTGGTCATGGGCATTCAGATTGGCGACCCAAATGTGATTACACTCCATTTGTTCTTGCAACTCAAGTAGCCGAGGCGATAGAACATTGGGCCCCAGAAGCGGAAGCTATCGTAGGAATGTCGTTAGGTGGTTTAACTGCTGTATGTATAGCAGCTGACTATCCACAGCTGGTTAAACGACTAGGAATTATTGACGTTACACCTGGCACGGATCGAGATAAAGCTGAACCGATTATTAACTTTGTTTCAGGTCCTGAAGTATTTGAAAGTTTTGAAGAAATTTTAAACAGAACGATAGAGCATAACCCGACAAGATCTGAGTCTTCTTTAAGACGTGGTGTTTTGCACAATGCTCATGAATTAGAAGATGGAAATTGGGCTTGGAGGTATGACGTAGGAAGAGCGTGGAAGAATGAAAATTCTGAAGAGTCAATTGATTTTTCAGAACTGTGGAACAAGGTTGCAGAAATTAATTCTCCGATCCATTTATGGTTAGGAGGTGCTTGGAGCGTCGTAGGGGATGAAGACATTGAAAAGATGAAAAATCTCCAAAAGGAACTAGTTGTTAGAAAAGTAGAAGGTGCAGGTCATAGCATTCAAGGTGACAAACCTCTGGAACTTACAGAATTGATAGAGGAACTGTTGCGTTCTTAGTTCCTAATCAGAGATAAATTTTAGATCCTCTGGTTCATCTACATCAAAACTAAGTTTTGAATCAAATAGTTGCCGATATGGGAGGTTTAGCCTTTTAGCTTCCAATGTGTGAGAGGAAAATGATCCAGGACCGTATGAGAAACGAAAACCTTTTTGTGTAGGTATTACCAATACAGGAGTCCCGTCTCCTTTATGGTCTTGAACAATAGTAACTCCTTCGAAATCAGCACACCTTTCTAGGTTTTCTGCATTTGGAAGATCAGCATGGGCGATAATTACTTTGGAGAAACCATTTTTCTCCAATATTTGAACACCTGCTTCTACTGCAGCGTTCAAGCCTGTTTCTTTTGTTCTGATCACCGAAACATTTTTGGATTCAGCCCATAAGGCAACTTCGTCATCATCACAAACCACCCAAATGGGGAGGGTTGCAGATGAGTTGATTACATTTTCTGCCATCTTTTTCATCAGAAGAGATCGTTCAGATTTATTGAGTGTTTCTGAAAGTCTTTCTTTAGCCTCGTTAAACGATTTAATAGGTATTAACACGGCAATTGTTTCATCCATTCGTTGGATTATATGAAAGTTATTCTCCTATTAATCTCGTAAGGTGTTTCACAGTTTCGAAATATTCTGGATTTTGGGAAGGTATGCGTAAAGCTATTAAAGGAAAGTCGCCAAGTTTGCGTATAGAACGCTTTTACTGGGAGGCCGGAAATGAGACTATTGCTGGTCTAGATGAAGTCGGTAAAGGTGCGTGGGCAGGACCGCTTACAGTTGTTGCATTAGTGCCTAATCGTCAACGTCGAATCAACGGAGTTAGAGACTCAAAGATGCTAAATGAAGCTGAACGCGAGAGACTATTTGACCGCATAGACGCGTGGTCGGAAGATTGGTCTATAGGGCACGCCAGTAATGAGGAGTGTGACGAGCTTGGAATGTCTGAAGCGCAGAGGATTGCAGCCAGACGAGCTATAGATGGATTGGCCAAAAAACCTGATCGATTTTTACTCGATGGTTCTTGGGATTTTGTGAATAATGGAAAATCGGAGGCAATAATCCAGGGAGATCAGAAAAGCCTGTCGATTGCAGCGGCTTCAATAATGGCAAAAGTTACGCGCGATCGGATAATGAAAGAAGCAGGAACGTTGTATCCAGATTACGAATTTCCTCAAAATAAAGGATATCCCAGCCCGAAACATCGATTAGCTCTTGCTAGCAAAGGCGCTACTTTTTTTCACCGAAGGACTTGGGCTTTCATGAGGGATCTTCCGCCTATAGGGGCTCCTTACATGAGAAAACCTGAAGCTCAAACAAATATTTTTGAACTTTAGTAGTTGATTCTGAAGACATTTGGTTACCTTTTTGCTATGAACCGCTTAGTCAATTCTCTATGGGTTTTCGTCTGTTTCACGATTTTGGTGTGGGCAACAAGAATTTACAACCTCTTTAGAGACAATGAGATTTCAGTAGGTGAAAAAACATGGAGCTTATTCGTAGCAATAATCTTTCTTTTAGGGGCAGTTGCTATAACAAGGATTCTGGTAGGTAGTTGGAGGGATAGAAACTTAAAAAAATCACGATTAGTTCCAGCATTTTGTATCTGGACTATGACTTTTTGGGTTGTGAGAACTGTTGGTATCGTCGTTGCCAATCATCAAACAGGCTTTAAGTTGGTTCATGTTTCTATAGCTGTAGTTTTTATTTTGCTTTCCCTGGTGGTTAATAGATTAAAAACAATGGTCTCTAATATTTAGTATTTATTAGAGAAAAAAATGTACTCTATGCTGAACCTAGGTAACCTTCGTCATTATGGGACAGCCGATAAATGTAGTTTTTACACCTTCCTCTAAACAAGGTATATACCGTTTTGAGGTCAACAGATGCTTGACGGGAATGGATCATGAAAGATTTCGAAATGATGATGAAATCATTGGCGACACGCCGTCAGATGAGTTAGCGAGAAGACTTTTCTCATTAGGTGGGATTGTTGGAATCCATATAAATTCCAACATGATAACTGTGGAGTCCGATGCTTCAGAAATCTCAACCGATGAGTTAATCAGAACAATTTCGGATCTCCATCTTTTTTATACCGACGGCGTGGAAGTGCCAAGCGACGACGAGATAGTCAACTCAGACTCATAAAACATGTCGGGAGAGCTAGACCTAGTTGAACCTTCAACGCTGGGTCTAAATAACGAACGTTTAAGGCGGGTAGCTGATTACGCAAAAAGTTATGTAGAAGAAGGTTTCATGGTTGGAACTGATGTTCTAGTTGCCCGCCATGGAAAAGTTGCCTTAAGAGAAAGTTTTGGTTTCGCCGACCGTGAGGCGAAAAAAATTGTAGAGACCGACACTATTTGGCGGATCTTTTCAATGACAAAACCTATTGTTTCAGTAGCAACTATGCAATTAGTCGAAGAGGGGAAATTGCATCTGGAAGATCATTTAAGCAATTTTGTTCCTGCTTTTGGAAAAACTGAAGTTTTTTCTGGCGGCACATCTGAAAAACCAGAAACCTCACCTTTAGAAAGACCGATAAATATTTTAGATCTATTGACACACACAGCAGGACTTTCTTACTGGTTTACTAACCAACATCCTGTTGACGAAATGTACAGAAAAGCAGAACTAGACAAAGTTCGTGAAAAACTAAGTTTGGCGGAGTTAACAGACTTCCTTGCGGAGTTTCCTTTACGACATCAACCAGGCACTAGATGGTCTTATTCTATGGCTACTGATGTGCTGGGCAGAGTAATAGAAGTGGTTGAAGATCGTTCCCTTTATGAGGTTTTGTCAGAAAGGGTTTTGGGCCCTTTGGGTATGAAAGATACCTCGTTTCGAATATCTGACGAAAAAATCGATCGTTTAGCTGCCTGCTACATGCCAGAAGAAGGAACGTTATCCCCGCTACTTCTTGAGAAGCCTGAAGAAAGTGGCTATCGCGCGTCAAGATGGCAAAGCGGTGGTGGTGGCTTATTATCCACCATGCATGATTACCAAAGGTTCTGCAGCATGTTGATTAACGGGGGAGAGCTTGACGGGAATCGAATTCTGGATTCAGAGACGATAAAACAAATGATGGAAAATCATCTGCCAGGCAAAGCAGATTTAACAGATGCTGGAGATCCACTCTATTACAAAGGTTTTTTTGATGGTGTGGGTTTTGGTCTAGGTTTTGCCGTCGTTCAGGACCCTGTCAAAGGACGGATTGAAGCTAAAGAAGGGGAGGCGTCATGGGGTGGGATGGCAAGTACTGCTTTCTGGGTAGATCCCGTTCAGGGGATAAATTGTATTTTTCTGACTCAGTTGGTGCCCTCAGGGACACATATAAAGTTGCGCTGGGACCTCCGTGCTTTGGTGAATCAAGCAGTTGAGGAAAAGTCAGAAAAGTGAAAGAAAAAGAATCATCAGATAAGAAAGCTCAGGGGTTCGTCATAGGAGTCGGACCACACCCCGAACCTTGGCCTGAAGATGATCGTTTGGATATTGAACTTCTAGCCCAAGGAGACAAGCGGAACGTGATTGATGCTTATCGTTATTGGAGTGTAGAGGCAATAAGGAAAGATTTGGATACTCGAAGGCACTCTTTTCACGTTGCTATTGAGAATTGGGATCACGATTTAAACATTGGAACTGTCGTGCGGAACGCCAATGCTTTCCTAGCAGCGGGAGTTCATATTGTAGGGCGACGACGTTGGAACAGACGTGGAGCGATGGTGACTGATAGATATCAGCATGTTACATATCATCCGAAAATTGATGATTTGCTTATTTGGGCGGACTCAAACAGCATTCCACTTATTGGGGTGGATAATCTTCCGGGATCGGTTCCCTTAGAGAGTGTTTCTTTGCCAAAAGAGTGCGTTCTGGTTTTCGGCCAAGAGGGCCCAGGTCTCTCATCAAAGACACAAAGTGCATGTTCAATGGTTTGTTCGATTTCCCAGTATGGTTCGACTAGGTCCATCAATGCGGGTGTTGCATCAGGCATTGCTATGCATACATGGATACGTCAGCATGCAGAAATTAACTAAAATTTAGGTAAGGAAAGTTTTACTCGTTTCAATGAGCTCCACAGATGTTAGTCACGAGACCGAAAGTGAAATTTTATTAGATGAAGGCGATCATGATCGCTTTTCTCATTATGCGAGAAAAGCTGACATAGTTGAGTCAGCTGTTACAGGAAAGCCAATAGTTGCTTTATGCGGCAAGGTTTGGGTACCAGATAGGAATCCAGACCGCTTTCCTCTTTGTCCCAGATGCAAGGAGTTGTATGAGAAGAAGAAATCTCAAGAAAGTAATTGATCTTGTTAGTCAAATATTTTGTCACAACAACAATTTGTTTTTGACTGCTAGGTCTAGAGTCGAAGTATGAATGTTTTAATTACAGGAAGCAATACGGGTTTTGGAAAGTTAGCCGCAATTTCTTTAGCTAGAAATGGTATGACAGTTATCGCGACCATGCGAAATTTGAGCAAAGGTGACGACCTCCTTAGAATTTCTCAGGAGGAAGAACTTCCAATAGAAATCCGTCAATTAGATGTTTGTGACCCAGAGATGGTCAAGGATTGCTTGTCAGACGCTAGTGAAATAGATGCAGTTGTCAACAATGCAGGATTTGAAGTCCAAGCAGCAATTGAACAACTCGAAGACGAAATGATGCTCAGACAGCTTGATACGAACCTATTAGGACCCTTAAGAGTAATTAGGGCTGTTTTACCAGCTTGGTCCCAAAGAGGCAGTGGAGTGATAGTAAATGTAAGTAGCATCGCTGGTCGTTCAGCGCCTCCTTATAGTGGTTCGTATGCAGCTTCAAAACACGCTCTCGAAGCTCTCAGTGAGTCTTTACACTTTGAGGTTTCACATTTGGGAATTCGAGTGTGCGTAATAGAGCCAGGAAGATTTTCAACAGGCTTTTTTGAAAATATTGTCAGGCCAGATTCATGGGAAGGGTCATCGCATCAACAGCGTGCTACGGCATTTAGAGAAGCTTTATTAAATCTCGACAATCTTGGAAACGAGGGGACTGGTGAAGGTGGTGCTCCTCCTGACCCTCAGATCGTAGCGGATGCGATTGTTAGGGCAGTAAAAGATCCAACTACACCTTTTAGAACACTCGTTGGTCAGGATGCTGAATTGATCGATGCTACTAAAACTTCGATGAGTTTTGAAGACTTTGAAGCGACTATGAGAGCTGCGCTTGATTGGCATGACTGACAAGAATTTTAAAGTTACTGAATCTTTGTTCCTTCAGTCTTTAGCATTACTAATTTCATTTCTTTTGTTATTTTCAGCTTGCGGGAGTGAAAACACTAGTGCTGAAGAAACTCTGTCAAAAGATATGGAAACAAAGACAGGACACGACCATGGAGGACACGACCATGGAGGACATGACCATGGGGGACACGACCACCATAGCGAAGAAGATTTGATTGATTTGAGTTCTGTTGCCAACCCTCCAAATATTTCAGTCGTTGCAACTCCTGACAACCGAGGTGGAGTAAATATTGAGATCGATCTAGAGAATTTTGATCTAGTTCCCCTGGAAACAAAAGGTGATAATCAACCAAGAAAAGGACATTTGCATTTAGAAGTCGACGGCAAGATGATGGCGATGTTTTCTGAAAAAAACTATTACTTGAGCGATTTGTCTAACGGTCATCATGAGATAGTGGTTTCACTCTCATCTATAGACCATCGAAGTTTCTCTCTTAACGGAGAACTTATTTCGGATACAGCGATGGTGATGATTACAGGAGGAAAGGAAACCGAGATTCCCGATAGTTTCTTTGAAGTGGAAGTAGTGAAAGGAAAAGTCAAAGGTGGACTGCCTCGTTTTGAAGTTTCAAAAGGTGATTTGATTGAGATAACTGTCTATAGCGATCAAAAAGATGAAGTCCACCTTCATGTGTATGACAACATGGCAGATGTTGGACCCAATTATCCAGCTGTAATAACTGTGGAAGCAAGTATTCCTGGAATTTTTGAAGCTGAATTACACTCTGCCGGATTCAGAATTTTCGAACTTCAAGTCTCATGACCGAGTTTTTAATATTCGCCCACGGGGTTGGTGGTCGTCTTGACTTGCCGTTATCTGAATGGCAAGTAGCTTGGGCTGCCGCCGTTGCATTGATTTTTTCATTTGCGGCACTTGGCTACTTCTGGCACAAACCTTTGCTTAAAAAGCTTTCAGTAGGACACCCGATATTCAGCGTTTCTAAACAAGTTGGCTTACTAAAAACAATTTTTCGTTCCATTTCTTTAGTTCTTTTTCTTGTTGTTGTAATTGCAGGTTTTATCGGTCAAGACAACACTGTTGCAAATCTGGCACCGATAACAGTTTTTGTTGTTTTTTGGATAGGAGTTGCATTTGCTTCAGCCGTTTTCGGACACATCTGGAGAAACCTCAGCCCTTGGGAGACTCTCGGTAATTTTGTAGATCGAATAAGAGGCGAGGATCAGAGGGATGATTCACCTCCCAATTGGTTGACTTCCGGCTGGTCAGCTCTACTTCCCATAAGTGTTTTTCACTGGTTTGAGCTGGCCTATCACGACGGAGCTAGTCCTAGAGTGCTTGGATGGTGGATTTCTATATACACCATTGGATTAATGGTTATCGCTTGGAAATGGGGATGGTCGCAAGCACGAAAAGCTGAAGGATTCGATGTTCTCTTTAGTGCTTTAGCTGAGCTATCACCGTTCAAGGTTCGTGAAAATGGTCCACAAAAGTCAAAGAAAATGTTTATACGAGTTCCTTTTGTGGGCGTTTCAAACTATGAGATGACTTCTGCTCAGCTCGCTGTGGTTCTTGCTGCTTTAGGGGGCACTGCTTTTGATGGATTTTCAAGGACTCGCTTCTGGGGTGAGATGATTGTCGGACGCACCAAATGGGAACTGACATTAGTCAACACAATTGGACTCATATGGATAGTTGCTCTAGTGGGAGTCGCTTATCACCTAGCAGGCAAGCTGGGCAGCAGGACTACAGGGGATCCAAAGTTCTCTGAAAGGTTCGGAGCATCCTTAATCCCAATACTTTTCGGTTATGACCTTGCTCATTATTTTTCGTTGCTTCTGTTAGAAGGACAAGCTTTTAAAGTTCTTATTTCAGATCCATTTGGGAAAGGATGGGATATTTTTGGTACCGCTACAGATCCGATCAACTGGACATTAATATCCACAGGAACCATTGGTTGGGTTCAACTTATTTCAATTGTTGGCGGTCACTTGATAGGGGTGCTTGTTTCTCATGACAGAGGAGTAGAGAAGTTTCAATTGAAAGAAGCTATGCGTAGCCAGTACCCGATGCTGGCCGTAATGGTTCTTTACACGATGTTCGGCCTAGTCCTAATGACAGGGTAGTTATTTTTACAGTCATTTAGAATTAGTACAAAATGCAAGCTATTGTGTTCAAAATCAGGAGGTATTAGTGGTTGAACGCGAAGAGATGGACTGGGATCTTTACGGCAAAGCAGTAAGGGAACTCGCCCAGACAATTGCAGATGACGATTTTCAACCGGACATCATTTTGGCGATTGTGCGAGGAGGAATGCTGGTAGCTGGTTCTCTTGGTTATGCACTAGCAGTTAAAAACCTTTACGTAATGAATGTTGAGTACTACACGGGAGTTGATGAGCATCTGGATCTTCCAGTCGTTCTACCTCCCTATGTCGATTGGGTTGACCTAGGAAAAGCTAAAGTTCTCATAGTCGACGACGTTGCTGACACCGGAAACACCCTCGCTTTGGTTCACAAACATGCTTCAGAAAAGGTTGCTGAAGTAAAATCGGCTGTTCTGTACCAGAAACCTCATTCAATTGTTGATTGCGAGTATGTATGGAAACATACCGAGAATTGGGTCAACTTCCCCTGGTCTACAGAGCGTCCAGTAGTTGATATAGGACAAGCTGGTTATGGAGTTCTCGACGCGTAATTAAAGTCAAGCGTGGAATGGTGCTCGGTTAGTAGACCATTGAACCAACTCTTCAAGTTGTGAACTGACCGCAAGGATTTGGTCCTCTCTGCCATAGGCGCCCACTAGCTGAATGCCAACAGGTAAACCTTTTGAACTGCCAATTGGCAGAGAGATAGCTGGTTGACCCGTTGTGTTATAGGGCGAAGTGAAAACAGAGTAAGGAACTGACTCTATAGATGCCCTTATCGGATCTTCCTCTTTTGGGACTAGTTGACCAAGAGCAGGAGGAGGTTGTGCAGTTGTAGGAGTAAGAAGAAGATCAAACCCGCTTGACCACCAATCTGCTAGATCTCGTCTTAGTTTTGCCATTACACCTTGTGCCTTCACAAAATTTGTAGCTGACTGTTCTTTTCCCCGTTCAGCCAGAAACCATGTACCAGGCTCCACATCATCTTCCGCTATTTCACGTCCTAAACGTTCAGCCAAATAGGCAAAGTTTGCTGCAATGTTCACAGACCAGTTAGTTCCAAAAGCCCAGCCTAATTCACTTACTCTGTCATGGTCATTTAAAGCTTCAGGAGATGATTCTTCGACAGAATGACCTAAATCTGACAGTAGGGTCGCAGCGGTTTCTACTGCTTTTACGCAATCAGAATGGACTTCCACACGCGGATCAGAAAGTTTGATTCCAATTCTTAGAGGTTTAAAATCATTAAAATTTTCATTGAAATATGGTCTTCCAAAATCAGGAGCTAAAACCCCATCACCAGGAAAATTGATTGCGGTAGCATCGAGAATTGCAGCCGTATCTCTGACTGTATGTGAAACCACGTGCTGTATAGATACCCCCCACTCCTCTTTTTCTGGACCCATAGGCACTCTTCCTCTAGAAGGTTTCAAACCAACCAAACCACACATGGCAGCTGGAATTCGTATAGAGCCTCCACCATCGCTGGCATTGGCTGCTGGTAAAAAACCAGCGGCTACAGCGGCCGCTGAACCACCCGAAGAACCTCCTGGGCCATGATCTAAATTCCAGGGATTTTTTGTCGGGCCGTAGCTCAAAGGCTCTGTGGTAGCGACCGCCCCCATCTCAGGTGTGTTACTTCTGCCGACGATTATAAAACCAGCTTCTTTGTAGCGGGTAACGAGATCGCTATCAGCTTTTGCAACATATTTTGCTTTACGCATTCCTTCAACTCCTGCGTGATGAGGTTCGCCGCCCTCTTCCGCCCAAAGATCTTTGATCAGCATTGGAACCCCTCTGAAAGGTCCATCTGGTAGCTCCGATGAAGCAGCTAGCTCTAAAGCTTTTTCAAATTGGCAATGAATTACAGAATTTAGATCTTTGTCCAAACTTTCTATCCGTTTGATCGTCATTGAAACAGCTTCGACTGGTGAAAGTTCCTTATCTCTGATCATTTTCGCTAGAGAAACAGCATCAAAAAGAGCTAGCTCGTCTTTGGTGTTTGATTTGGGTTGAGTTTCATTCATACAGAGAAGCTACTGCCTAAAAGCAAATTAGTCATTTTCAGAGCGATCAAGATAGTTGTAGACCGTGAAGCGGCTTACTTCTAGGGCTTCCGCAACACTTTCAACGGATTTTCTCAAGTTAAAGGCCCCCCATTTATTGAGAATTGCGACTGCCTGTTGCTTCTGGATCCTGTTCATATCCTCTATTTTTAGATCCATTTCGGTTTCGACAGCAGATATGAGACGATTTAACACTCCATTCAAATTGGGCTTTCTCAGACCACCTACAACCTCACCTTCCCACAAAAGTGGCACGTCAGAAGCTGATGTTTCCTCTTTGTCTAGAATTTCGATCCCCAGAACGTCTTGCAAAGGGAAAAGAGCTTCAAGTAAGGGGTGTTTTTCCATATCTAAAGATAAAGATACAGGCATCAAGCGCGTTGACAAAATGTTGAAGTTCCGGCACCCTTAATAGATGGGGGTAATCGTCGCTAAATCAGTAAACGAGGCATGTGCACTACTAGCAGAAAATCCCGATACAACCGTGCTCGCGGGTGGCACTGACTTGATGGTGCAAGTAAATAAGGGCGCAAATTCTCTGGAAAATGTTGTGGATTTGACTCGTATATCTGAATTAAAAGAATGGACCATAAACGACAATGAGATCGTCTTAGGTTCGGGTATCTCATACTCAGATTTGTCAAAACCTGAACTAGCTTCGATCCTTCCAGCTCTTGCACAAGCCTCCAGAACTGTTGGTTCCCCGCAAATACGTAACGCGGGAACTTTGGGAGGCAACCTAGCGACCGCATCTCCTGCAGGGGATACTATTCCGGTGTTAGTAGCAATGAATGCAATTTTGAATCTCAGATCATCGACAGGACAACGTGAAATTTCCGTAGATGAATTTGTGACTGGAGTGAAGTCAAATGCCTTGCATGCAGGAGAAATTATCGAATCGGTTAGACTTCCTCTACTTGACGGACCACAGGAGTTTTTGAAAGTTGGTATCCGAAATGCGATGGTGATTTCAGTAGTATCTCTGGCTCTATTAGTAGATGATAAAGGAAAGAGTTTGAGAGTAGGAGTAGGTTCAGTATCCCCAGTTCCCTTTAGGGCCACTGAGGCGGAAGAATTCATAGCAGGAGAATTCGATTGGGAAAATTACAGCCAACTTCCTGAAAAGGTAAAAAGTAGATTTTCCAAACTAGTAGCCGATTCAACTAAACCTATTGATGATCACCGAGGAACAGCCGAGTATAGAAAGCATTCGGTAGCAGTTCTAGCTAAAAGAGCTCTAGAAAGAGTTTGTATTAGGACGGAATCATGATTTCTGAGACTTACGTACTGTCTGTGAATGGAAAAAACCATGAAGTTGTAGATGCGCATACTTCAGAGAGCCTTTTATGGGTATTACGCGAAAGACTTGAACTTTCTGGATCAAAAAACGCTTGCGAGGAAGGTGAATGTGGGTCCTGCACCGTTCTTCTCGACGGAGATGTAGTTTGCAGTTGTTTGGTTCTTGCGGCATCAGCTGTTGGTCGTGAAATAACCACCATTGAAGGCTTAGGGGAGGGTGATGAAATATCAGACGTCCAGCAAGCTTTTGTGGAAGCAGGTGCTGTTCAATGCGGATTTTGTACGCCAGGTCTGCT
>CENY01156850.1_pt1 | contig 17671 bp, 19 predicted proteins | sample 356181 | NCBI WGS metagenome assembly CENY01 (sample SAMEA2619840, study PRJEB7988) | marine metagenome | isolation source: saline water (ENVO:00002010), including
CGAGCCAGCCGTTCAGGGGGCGGCCACGGGATTTCCGATTCTGGTTACGGCGAGCCACGGACTAAGCGACTCCGGGTCCCGAACCGGTTTCTGCGGCCGACTCGTCTTCTTCACTCTCCAAATCACGAGCGACTTCCGGGGAACGGAGCAGGCTCTCGATCCGATCCACTCGATCGAAGGACTGATCGATCTCGAATCGGAGGCAGGGCGCAAATTTGAGATAGACCCGCTTCGAGATCTCCGCGGTTAGAAAAGGTGCGCAGCGCCCCAACCCCACGAGCAGGCCCTCGGTTTCCTCACCACCCAGAGGCATGACGTAAACGGTCGCGTTCTTCAGGTCCGGACTGGGGCGGACTTCGGTAACCGTAATGGGTCGTCCCGCGACATCGGGATCTCGCAACACCCCACGATTGAACAGGTCCGCCAGTGCGTGGCGTAACTCTTCTCCGACGCGGAGTTGCCGCTGACTTGCTTCGCGAGCACTACGTTTCATGGGATATTCGCGCGCCCCATCGGCGCCAATCAACTGCTAGGACCACGGCGGCTACAAAGTCCGCGCGATCTCCTCTACCTCAAACGCCTCGATGACGTCGCCAACCTTGATGTCCTGATAGTTCTCTATGGACATACCGCATTCCTGCCCGGACTGGACTTCCCGAACATCATCCTGGAATCGTTTCAGCGATGCGAGCTTCCCTTCGTGGACAACGACATCATCTCGCAACAAGCGAACGCCGGCGCCCCGCCGAATAGTCCCGTCGGTGACCAGACAACCCGCCACCTTTCCAATTTTGGAAACACCGAACACCTCCCGGATTTCCGCATTGCCCAGGAAATTCTCCTGGCGGGTCGGCGACAGCATGCCGGAGAGAACCTGTTTAACGGCATCGGTAATCTCGTAGATCACCGAGTAATACATGATCTCGACACCTTCGCGGCGAGCAAGATCACGTGCCTGGGTATCAGCACGAACGTTGAACGCGATGATGAGCGCCTCCGATGCGCTTGCCAGCGTGACATCGGACTCGCTGATTCCACCCACGGCCGAATGCAGGATGGTCACCTTGACCTCATCGGTGGCAAGGTTGTTCAACGCTCCTTCAATGGCTTCAAGGGAACCCTGCACGTCCGCCTTGAGGATGACGGGCATTTCCTCTGCGACGCCGTCACGCGCATGGGCAAGCATCTGGTCGAGTGTGGTCCGAGCTGTAACTGTTGTCCGCTCGGTGCGACGACGGCGCTCGCGGAACTCGGCAATTTCCCGGGCTCTCGCCTCGTTCTCCACGACGACGAATTCGTCTCCCGCCTCGGGTGGGCCATCAAGTCCCAGTATCTCGACCGGCTGTGAAGGTGTTGCCTCATTTACATTTCGACCGTGATCGTCGATCAGAGCGCGAACACGACCGGACGCATTACCCGCGACGAAGGTGTCGCCCACTCGAAGCGTGCCTCGACTGACCAGGACCGTTGCCACCGGGCCACGCCCACGATCGACCTTGGCCTCAACGACTATTCCCTCAGCCGGTCGGTCCGGGTTGGCCCGAAGTTCCATCACCTCGGCTTGCAGAAGGATTGCCTCCTCCAACTTTTCGAGATTCTGTTTGGCCTTGGCGGACACCTCAACAGAGAGGATGTCACCGCCATGCTCTTCCAGGACCAGTTCGTGGTTCAACAACTCCTGGCGGACGCGTGCCGGATTGGCGTCCGGGATATCAACCTTGTTGATGGCGACGACGATTGGAGCGTCGGCCGCCTTGGCATGATGGATGGCCTCGATCGTCTGCGGCATCACGCCATCATCCGCGGCGACGACCAGCACCACGATATCTGTGACGCTGGCGCCTCGGGCGCGCATTGCCGTGAAGGCCTCATGCCCTGGCGTATCGAGAAAGGTAATCCTGTCGCCGGAATCGAGTTCAACTTGATAGGCACCGATGTGCTGGGTGATTCCACCGGCTTCGCCAGTGGCTAGGTCCGTCTCCCGCAAAGCGTCGAGCAGAGACGTCTTCCCGTGATCAACGTGTCCCATGACAGTCACCACAGGGGCTCGGGACTGCAGTGTTTCCTCGGCGTCATCGTCGCCCTTCAACCCGATCTCGACGTCGTCTTCGGCAACGCGCCGCAAGCGGTGTCCGAACTCGGCCACGATGAGTTCCGCCGTGTCGCCGTCGATGGCCTGGTTGACCGTCGCCATAACGCCCATCTTCATCAATTCTTTGATGACGTCGACGCCGCGCTCAGCCATTCGGTTGGCCAGCTCCTGCACGATGATTGTTTCGGGCACCACGACTTCACGAACAACCTTCTTGGGTGGACCCGTATCCTCCTGGTCCCGTGCCGCGCGCTTTTCACGCTCACGCGCCCGGCGAACCGAGGCCAGGGAACGCTGTCGCTCCTCGCGTCCTGACAGAGCCTGAGTCACGGTCATCTTGCCGGACCTGCGCCGATTGGCATCTCGGCGTTCTGCAGGAGCCCTGCGGGGCTCAGCCCGTCCTCGCTTGGCGCGGGGCCGTTCTTGCTCTTCCTCAGCGGCAGGTTTGGCCGCGGGCGTGGCGGCTGGTTGCTCCTCCTCACCCAGCGAGTGGCGCGCCTGCTCCTCTGCCTTACGTTTCGCCTGTTCTTCCGATTCTTTCCGGCGCTCTTCTTCCGCCTTGCGCCGCTCGGCCTCTGCCTGCTCTTTGGCGCGGCGGGCATCCTCCAGCGCTTGGTGGCGCGCCTGTTCTTCGGCGCGGCGACGCGCCTCCTCGTCAGCCTTGAGCGCACCTTCCAACGCCTTGGCCCGAGCCGCCTTTTCATCGTCGGTCAGGGATTTGAGAACTACCCGTCCCCGGGAATCACCATCAGCAGACGCGTCGTCATCGACCTCGGGTTCTGGCGGCGGCGGTGGCGGCGGTGCCTCAACCTTGGGCGGGGCAACCACTTCCTCGGGTTCAGGTGGCAATTCTCCCTTGGGAGCTTGACGCGTTCTGCCGACAGAGCGCTTTTTCACGCGCTCGACAGCCACCGCCTTTGTCCGGCCACGCGAAAAGCTCTGGCGAACCTGGCCGTACTCGACCGACTTCTTAAGCTCAAGCCGCCCTGACTTAGAGAGGCTAAGCGATTTCTTTTCGTCGGTTTCTTTCGTGTCGCTCATGTTCGCAACTCAGTCCACCAATTGGGATCAAACCGCATAGAATTCAATCCACCTCACGTTCGCCGGATTCTCGAAATCCTTTGAGTCGTGACACTTCTCGAAGCAAACGGTCCGCAATTCCACCTGCAGCCACGGCAGCATGTACCACACTTTCGCGCCCAAGCGCCAAACCCAATTCCTCGCTGCTAAACAAAGTTACCTCCGAAACGTCACCTGTCGAAGGCATTAGACGCCCGCGCTCGCGCTGGGATCCATCGCTGGCATGCAACACGATTGCCGTACGTCCCGAGCGAATCCAGGCACGCACTTTCGAGAATCCAGCGACAACCTCGCCCGCCCGGCGCGCCAATCCCAGCAGGTCGAGACATTGCCGCGCGAGCTGGTCTTCGACCAGAGAGGCGAGATTGTCAGGCGCCCTTGCACCGACACCGAGCGCACGCGAGAAGAGCTTCGCCTTCGTCGCCGCAGCGACTGCATCGCGCGTGGAGATCGTCCAGGCTCCCCGTCCGGGCAACTTCATGCCAATGTCGGGGACAACAACGCCGCCGGGATCAGCGACGAAACGTATCAGCGCCGAGTCGTCATTCACCGCACCTGTGACGATGCATCGCCGCTGTCGCTTCGCCGCAGCCATCTGCCGATCTCTCCTGAAGCATAACGCGCCTCAACTGCAGCACGTCTAATCGTCAGCAGCGGTTTCCACCTCGGGTTCGCCCTCTGACCCCGCCTCGACAGTCTCGGCCCCGTCTTCTTGAGGCACATCCTCATCATCGAACCAGTGTGCCCGCGCAGACATGATGATGGCGTCAGCCTCTTCGGCAGTGAACTCGGCCTCCGGCAATATCTCGATCAGTTCGTCGCTTGCCAGATCTCCAAGGTCGTCCAACGTCTTGACACCGTTTTCACCCAGCACAACCAGCATTGAGGGAGACAAAGCTTCGATCGCAGCGATTTCATCCGTTACGCCAAGTTCGCGCCGCTGCGCCTCGAAGCGGGCATTCTCCTCTTCTATACACGCTTCGGCACGTCGATGAAGTTCCTCGGCAATGTCCTCGTCGAAGCTCTCGATCTCCATCAGTTCTTCGATCGCAACGTAGGCGACTTCTTCGACCGACGTGAACCCTTCAATGACCAGCAATTGTGCGATGACTTCGTCGACATCGAGCAAATCGATGAACATCTGGCTGCTGCGCCTGAATTCCTCCTGTCGGCGCTCCGATTCCTCTGCCTCGGTGAGGATATCAATATCCCATCCCGTTAGTTGGGACGCCAGACGCACGTTCTGGCCGCGTCGGCCGATCGCGAGACTGAGCTGGTCGTCCGGAACAACGACCTCGATTCGGCGCGAATCTTCGTCCAAAACGACTTTCGCAACCTCGGCAGGAGCCAGGGCATTCACGATGAATGTCGCCGGATCAGGCGACCACGGAATGATATCGATCTTTTCACCCTGTAGTTCGTTGACGACGGCCTGAACACGACTGCCCCGCATGCCCACGCAGGCTCCGACCGGATCGATACTGGCGTCGTTGGACAGCACGGCGATCTTGCCGCGGCTTCCAGGGTCTCGGGCAACAGCCTTGATCTCGATGATGCCGTCGTAAATCTCTGGCACCTCTTGACTGAAAAGGCGGGCCATGAACTGCGGATGTGTGCGGGACAGGAAAATCTGGGGACCCCGAGGCTCACGCCGCACATCATAAATGTAGGCCCGGATTCGATCACCCTGATGAAATGACTCGCGCGGCAGAATCTCGTCGCGCCGTACGACAGCTTCTGCGCGACCAAGGTCGACGGTTACATTTCCGTACTCCACGCGCTTCGCGAGACCGTTGACCACATCGCCGATGCGATCTTTGTACTCCTCGTACTGGCGCTCTCGTTCGGCGTCCCGCACTTTTTGGACAATGACTTGCTTCGCCGTTTGGGCCGCAATGCGGCCAAATGCGATCGGCGGCAGAGGTTCGGCTAGAATATCACCGAGCTGCGCGTCGGGATTGCGCTCGAGCGCCACATCCATGCCGATCTCGGTGCTGTCGTTTTCGACCAGATCAACAACCTCCAGGCACCGAAACAGACGGATCTCACCGGTGCCCTCATCGATCTCGGCCCGGATATCATTCTCGTGACCGTACTTCGACCGGGCGGCTTTCTGAATGGCCTCCTCCATTGCTTCGATCACGGTTCCTTTTTCTATGCTTTTCTCCTGCGCCACCGAATCGGCGATTTGCAGAAGCTCCATACGGTTCCAACTTGTTGCGGTCTCTGATTCCATGATTCCAACCGTTTATTCGCTATGTCCGTTTCCGTTCGCTTTGCCCTGAGCGAGGCTCGCTTCAATGAGGTCGTCCGTGAGCAAGAGCTTGGCCGACGCGACGTCATCGATGGAGATGTCGAATATTTCTTCTCCTGATTCGCCTTTGGCAGCGATGCGCACGCAATCCTCGACGTAGCCCAGCAGACGCCCGCGATATCTGCGGCGTCCATCCTTCGAATGACCGGTCTCCAGCTTGATTTCAAAACCGGAGAAACGCTCGAAATCTTCTGGCCGCACGAGCGGCCGGTCGATTCCCGGTGAGCTGACTTCCAGCATGTACGATCCGTTTATCGGATCTTCCACGTCCAGAATCGCAGATACCAGCCGGCTCACCTCTGCACAATGTTCGACGCTCATTGCACTACCGTCGACGGGCTCCGCCATTATCTGCAACGTGTGCCGACCACTCCCGATCAACCTCACCCGAACCACGCGGAAACCGGCGTGCTCCAGCGACGGGGCAATCAGCTCTTCAATGCGAGCCGCGGGCTCCATCGCCTTGACATTCCTTATTCCATAAAAAAAGTGGGCCGCCGGCCCACCGCGGAAACTTACCTGATTTTGAGCCCTACCAAACCAACCAATGTCGGGCATATTAGCTCAGACGCGCATGACTTCAAGGGAATTCGGGTGGCATTTGCAGGTGGGGACCCGGTCAAACCCCAGGTGAACCGGGCCGGTCCCGACGGCGGAATGACAAATAGGTGCACGACTGCCCGGCAGCCAAAGCCTTTTCCTCATAGCGTGTGATCGTCCAGTCGCCGGGACGATCCGTCCAATCCGCAGGTGATTCCGCGGGCCATTCAATTGCCTCATGGTTAAGGGCATGCCACAGCGTCCATCGCGCATAGTCTGGATGGTCGGTGGCGAATCGGAGTTCCGCGCCATTCTTCAGAATTCGGGTGACCAGGTCGAGGTTCGGTTTAGAAATGAAACGCCGCTTGTGATGGCGCTTTTTTGGCCAAGGATCCGGAAACAGAAGGAAGAGGCGATCAACGGAGGCTTCGGGAAGGGCCTCCAGCAGGATGCGGGCATCATCATCATGAATCAGGATATTCCCGATCGCATTTGCTTCGATTGTCCGCAACAGCGTTGAGACGCCGTTGACGTAAGGTTCGCAGCCGATCAGGAGAACGTTGGGACATCTTTCTGCTTGGGCGACGAGATGCTCCCCCTGACCGAACCCGATCTCGACCCACAATTCCGGGCGGGTCCCGCAGAATTCCACCAATTTGTCGGAATCCAACGCCCCGGACTCCGTGACAGGCACGCGCACTTCAGGAAGCAGTGTCTCGAGGAGTTGTTGACGTCCGCTGCGGATCTTGCGACCGCGCCGTCGACCGTAATGGGCGTATCCGGGTCGAGCTGTAGATCGATGTGGGCTCGACCAGCTGAGCGGCACGTGTCGTCAGAGGTCTTCCGGCGACTCGCCTGTTCCCGGGGAGACGCCAGCCACAGCCTTGGTCAATTCGAAAACACGCTTGCGAACCGCCGGGTTTCGAATCTTGTAGTAGGCCCTCACCAGCTCCAGTGTTTCCCGGCGCGCGAACTGATCCTGTTGAAAGTTCTCAGAGGAATTCAACGACGCTCCCGGCTGACTCCTTGCGATTTCCTCCGGCATATCGTCGAAGAAAAAAGAGACCGGTACATCGAGTACCTGCGCAAACTGAAACAATCGACTGGATCCAATCCGGTTCGCGCCCCGTTCATATTTTTGAATCTGCTGGAACGTCAACCCGACCGCTGCCCCAAGCTTCTCCTGACTCATACCGAGCAGGGTACGCCGAAGTCGAACCCGGGAGCCCACATGAATGTCTACGGGATTTGGTTTGCTGACCACGCTTCGTCACTCCAATTCTTTGCGACCACTGGTTGTTACACTACAGCCATAGATAGAAATTTGTGGAATTTGTGGCTGCATTCGGCCCTCTTACACTCCGAACAGTGGGATAATGCAAATTAACCAATCGCATATTACTATTTTACGAGAAATGTCAGTAACTATAGTTGCAATCGCGAATGCCCGCGTATAGCTGACAATTCATATATCTCCTACTCCTTACGGGCGATCCTAGGAGCTTTAAGTGCTGCTGTATAGACCGCCACGACCATAAGAACTGCCAGTATTCCGGCGTCGCCCCATCGGGCGTAGGGAGTCAATTCAGTCAACGCAGCCGGAAGCGATACGTCAATGACACGTACCTCTCCGAGATCGCTTCGTACAATGATTCGACCATAAGAGTCAGCTACACCGGAGATTCCCGTGTTGGCGACCCGTACAATCGGGAGTCCTTCCTCGACCGCGCGCACCCGAGACATGGTGAAGTGCTGGTGGGGTCCTGCAGTGTGACCAAACCACGCGTCATTGGTCACATTTAGCAGCCAAGCGGGCCGCGACGCCGTTGACACGACCTCTCCCGGAAAAATTGCCTCATAGCAGATCAGTATCCCGAGGGGCGGAATTCCCGGCATTTCAATTGTCGTTTTCCCAACCCCGGCCTGAAAATCTCCTTGCCCGGAAGTGATCTTTTCAACGCCCAGCCGCCGCAACAACGGCCGCAAAGGAACATATTCTCCGAAAGGTAGAAGGTGCGACTTGTCATACGTGCCACTGATTTGTCCGTCGTGGTCTATCGCGTGAACAGCATTCCATACACGGAGGGGCCTTTCCCGCCAAGCAGTTGTTCTCGGCGCCCCGGTAATGACCATCCCCCCCGGCTTCACCAGTCTGCCGATGGCCCGGGACAGATCGGGATCCGCAGCCAAGAAATAGGGCACGGCCGTTTCAGGCCAAATGATGTGCGTGACATCCTCCGAGCCCGACTGAGAGCTCAACTGGAAATACCTGGCAAGGTTGGCGCGCCGGCGTTCCTCTTGCCACTTATGGTGCTGGGATATGTTGGCCTGAACCAACCGCAGGGTCACGTCCGGGACGATTTCGTCATGTGCAACGAGAAGGCGAACCGTGCCCCCAAGCCAGATCATGGCAATGCCCACAAGTACGAGCACAGCCGGACCGTATCGGCGGGCCCGCGAAATGTCCTCAGCTCCTCCGGCAAGCGTGGCCGGAATCGCTGCAGCGAGAACCACCAGGAACCCGAGTCCGTAGATTCCGACCAGGGCCGTCGCCTGAAGCAGGGCGTCTGATCCCGCTGCCGCATACCCGATAAGGTTCCATGGAAACCCGGTGAATGCATGCCCGCGCAGCCATTCCGCGGCGCACCACGCGCCCGCGAACAACAGGACGCGAGCCGCACCAGAAATATTCAGGAGCCGTACGACCAACGTCGCCAAACCGACCCAGAGCGCGAAGAATGCAGGAAGACCCAGTACGGCAAACGGAATCATCCAGCCGGTTCGGTCCGGTTCAATCAGCAGGGCGGATGAGATCCAGTAGAGGCTTAAACCGAGGTAGCCAAATCCAAAGCACCAACCCACCCCGAACGCGGACCTGCGGTCACTACACCCGTCCAGGATCCACAGGATTCCCGTGAAACCCACGAGCAGCGCAGGCCAGATATATAGCGGCGGCAGTGACAGCGACAGAACCGCGCCAAGTAGCCAAGCCAGCACGTAGCGCCGCCATCCCGTCAGGCCGCTCAACCAGAGACTCAATCGCGTCATGGAAGCGTGTCCGCCACTGCGGGGCTGCTATCTATTCCGGTGTTTCCGTGGAGCTGTGGTCCGTCGCAAGCTCGGGCGGAAGTCCTCGGACACGCAGGCGTTTTACCCGGCGTGGATCCGCATCCAGCACCTCGAACTCGAGACCAGAAGGATGCGTGATCAGCTCACCGCGCTGTGGCACGCGCCCGACCAAGGAGAATACGAATCCGCCCAGCGTGTCGACATCCTCATCACGTTCTTCGGGCAGAAGATCAACGCCCACGCGCGCTTCAAACTCATCAATATCCGCGCGGCCGTCCGCAACCAAGGTGCCGTCGCTTCTCTCCTCGATCGTCGGAGCTTCAACTTGATCATGTTCGTCTTCAATTTCCCCAACGATCTCTTCCACCAGATCCTCGATGGTCACTAGGCCATCCGTACCCCCGAACTCATCAACCACCAGCGCCATGTGAATGCGCCCCTCCCGCATCCTGAGCAGAAGATCAAGCACCGACATTGTCGGTGGCACGAAGAGAACATCATGGGCCACATCCGACAGTCGGAATTCTTCACGGCCTCGCCAGTAAGCAAGTAGATCCTTGATGTGCACAAACCCAAGCACATGATCCAGCGTGTCCTGGTAGATGGGGAGACGGGAGTGGAACGCCTCGTGCATCGCTTCCACCACCTTATCCAACGGTGCATCACTCTCAATGGCAACGATGTCTGGCCGCGGGACCATGACATCGTCAACTCGCAGCCCGTGTAGTTTGAGAATGTTCATGAGCATGAGACGCTCTTCTCGATTGAACGTCCCCTGCTCGTCCTCGGACTCCTCGATGAGCTCCGAAAGACTCTCTCGCAGCAACTCGTCCCCGTTTCGTGCTCGGGACGATCCGCGGATCCAGGTGAGAAGATTTTGCGTTAATGATGACTCATCTGCGTTGTCATCGGTGGCTTCAACGCTGATGCGCTCCTTGCCCGTGAGTTCACCCGGCTTGGTCATGCTGTGTCACCCAAATCCGGCCCGCCCGCCGCGTAGGGGTTGGGAACGCCCAAGAGAGCGAGAACACTGGTCTCTAACGACTCCATTGTACGGGCCTCGTCCTCCGTATCATGCGTATATCCAAGCAGGTGAAGAGCTCCGTGCACGATCAGATGGCGAACATGGTCCGCAACCGGTTTCCCTTGCTCTTTTGCCTCTCTCGCAATCGTGGATCGGGAAAGCACGACATCTCCCAAGAGGCACGGTGCACCTCTCGGCAGCTCGCCTCCCAGCGAATCCCCCGGAAACGCCAGGACATTGGTGGCGCGATCTTGTCCGAGGTTGTCGCGATTGAGGCGCCGAACCATCTGGTCGTCGGCCAGAACGATGGATATCTCCAATGTTTCATCGTGTACATCTGCGGCCGATAGGGCACTCCCGACCGCCTCACGACAAAGCGATTCAGCATCAAATCCCAGTGAATGCCATTCGGAATCCTGGACCAATACAACGATTTCCGCTTCTGCGATCGAGGGCCGGGTCATGGCCACCGGTCCGGCCGTAGGATCGGGGTCCTCAGTCATTTCTTCCAGCCTTGACCCGGCGATTCCGATCACGATCGTCATAGGCCTGCACAATCCGCGTCACCAGCGCGTGCCGGACCACATCAGCATGAGTGAAATGCACGATTTCCACCTCCGGCACGTCGTGGAGCATATCCACGGCATCCGCCAAACCCGAAATCTCACCCCGCTGCAGGTCGATTTGCGACAGGTCTCCTGTCACGACCATGCGTGAATTCTCACCGAGGCGCGTAAGCAACATCTTCATCTGCACAGGAGACGTGTTTTGCGCTTCATCAACAATGACGAACGCGTTGGTCAGCGTGCGGCCACGCATGAAAGCGACAGGTGCGACTTCGATCTCACCCGATTCGAGACGCCGGAACACCTGGTCCGCCGGTAGCATGTGATGCAATGCGTCATAGAGCGGACGCAGATAGGGATCGATTTTTTCGCGAAGGTCACCCGGCAGATATCCCAGGCGCTCTCCAGCCTCAACTGCGGGGCGTGAAAGGATGATGCGCTCGACCAGTCCCTCCAGCAGCATCGAAACACCTACGGCAACAGCAAGAAAGGTCTTGCCAGTACCTGCCGGCCCCAACCCGAACACCAGTTCATGGGAATTCAGCGCGCGGACGTACGCCGCCTGCATGGGTGATCGCGGCGAGATGACACGACGGCGCGTTCGAATCTGTGTTCCTTCGTCCGCGATGCTTATGGGCTCGTTCTCTTCCGTGACCTTCGCCTCGGCCATCCGTACTGCGCCATCGACCTCGCCCAGCCCGACATCCAGACCTTTCTTCAGTCGGTCGTACAGCTCGTTGAGAACCGCCTGTGTCGCCTTTTGCCGCCACGCCTCACCTTCAATCGACAGTCGATTGCCGCGCGCCGTCACTGAAACACCCAGCTTCTGCTCTATGCGAGCCAGAAAGCGATCGTGTTCTCCGAACAGCGCCGTCAACAGACTGTTGTCGTCGAAGTCCATGTAAAGCGGTGCCGGTTGGAGCGCTTCATTTACTGCAGTCAATTCTGATTATCCTTCATGCGGCGTCCACCGATCGAAGCCGTCCAACGTCGTTACCAACGATAGACCCGGAAAGGCTGTTGGGCATCGCCGCTTCAATGCGAACGCTGGCGATGCGGCCTAGGTGGGAGTCGTCCGCGTGTACATGTACCGCTTGCATATATGGGCTTCGACCCACGAGCTGTCCTGAATGACGTCCCGGCCTTTCCAGAAGGACCTGAAGCTCTCGACCCACCGTGGCCTCATTGAATGCCCTGCTCTGACGATCGATCAGGGCTTGTAGTTCGTTCAATCTCGCCGATTTCACATCCTCTGGGACCTGATCGTCACGATCTGCGGCAGGGGTCCCCGGCCGGGTGCTGTAACGGAATGAGTATGCACTTGCGAATTCCACATCCGCTACGAGTTCCAGTGTCGATTGGAATTCAGCGTCGGTTTCTCCCGGAAATCCGACGATGAAATCGCTCGACAGAGCGATATCCGGGCGCGCCAGTCGAATGCGCTCGACAATCGATCTGTATTCCGCCGCCGTGTGACGCCGATTCATTTCCGCGAGGATTCGATCCGAGCCAGATTGGACCGGCAGGTGAAGAAATGGCATCAGAGCCTCGACGTCGCCATGTGCCGATATCAATGCCTGGTCCATGTCTCTTGGATGTGACGTCGTGTAGCGAAGTCGATGAAGACCATCGATCAACGCCAGCTCGCGGATCAAGTCAGCCAGCGAACGCGGCCGCCGGTCAGCTCCGTTTCCGTGGTAGGCATTGACGTTTTGGCCCAGCAGCGTGATCTCGCTCGTCCCATTCTCGACCAATCGACGCGCCTCGGCGAGGACGTCGCCCAGGGGCCGGGAAAACTCTGCGCCGCGCGTGTACGGCACCACGCAGAACGTACAGAACTTGTCACATCCCTCCTGGATTGTGAGAAATGCAGCGGCACCGCGTGGACTCGATTCTTCGGGCAGAAAATCGAATTTGGCCTCCACGGGAAATTCCGTATCCACTATGGCCTGTCGCGTAACCTGAGACACCATATCCGGTAGCCGGTGATATGCCTGAGGCCCGAAGACGACATCCACCCACGGGGCACGCCGGCGAACCTCATCACCTTCAGCCTGGGCCACACATCCGCCCACGGCCAGGATCATCTCACCGCCATCCTCTTCACGGGCCCGCTTGAGAGGCCGCAGCCGGCCCAGCTCTGAATACACTTTTTCGGCGGCCTTCTCGCGGATGTGGCACGTATTCAGGATAATCATGTCCGCGCCCTCGGGTTGATCCACGGGCACGTAACCCAACGGCGCCAGAACATCCGTCATACGAGCAGAGTCGTAGACGTTCATCTGACAACCGTAAGTTTTGATGAAGAGTTTCTTGCGCAAGGACAGTCTCTAGGCCCTTCGCGGAGAGCCAATCCGACGTGTCATCGTTTGCATGGACCGTCTTTGTTCCTCGAATACTTGAATAAACACTAGCACTTGACTTTGCACTGTCAAGTCAGGCGGCAACCTGAGGAATCAACCGATGCGGTCGACGCCTGCAGGCGATCGAGAATCTCCATCGTCGCGCGCAATGCCAATAAGCCGTGCATGCTCCGCGACGACGACACGCTCGCAATGCTTCGCCAGGGTCTTGCGGGATTGGCAGCAGACCTCCGGCACCGGCTCATGAAAAGTAACCTGGACGACAATACGTGCCAGCTGGAATACCCCCCACAAATGTGGAGCAAACTCCATATCTCCATACCACGCGACGGCGGGGCGTGTTTGCTCCGTCGCTGCCTCGCCATCGATCATCATATAGGCAACGGTTACCGGTTGAACGACTGGAACGGAGCCCTTCATTTGTCGCTCGACGGACGAGAACAAGGAACTCTTGAAAGGCAGTACATGGCTTCCGTCAGTGCTGGTTCCCTCGGGAAACATCACCAGGCGCGACTGTTCTTCGAACCTTCGCTGAATTCCGGTGACATGCAAATTTGTCCTCTGTCGTGTTCGCTCCACGAATTCAGTTCGCTGAAGACGTGCCAACAATCCCACACCAGGCCAATGTTCCACCTCCGATTTGGCGACGAACGAGCACTCCATCAAACAACCCAGAATGGGAATATCCAGCCAGGAGCTGTGATTCGCGACGAACAAGGCAGGCCGCAAGGTCACTGGCGAACCGACCACCCGGACCTCTATGCCAAGTATGCGACAAACACCCGAGTGATACAGACGGGGAAGCTTATCCGCGAAACCTTGTCCCGCTGCTCTCGATGCTACCTGAGCCGGAAGCAGAAGCAGTGTCCAGCATAGGGTAGCAAGCGCGCGACCAGATGCCCGGATTCGCCTCAATGTTCGATGTTTATGTGTCGGTAGGCTCGTCACCGTCTGCATCGAGTGGAACACCATAAAGCTCGAGCCGGTGACCAACGAGCTTGTAGCCGAGACGCTCCGCTATGCGTTCCTGCAGTTGTTCGATTTCCGTGTCGTGGAATTCCAGGACCCTACCACTTCGGATATCGATGAGGTGGTCGTGGTGCTCCTCGGGAACCTCTTCGTAACGCGCACGACCGTCACCGAAGTCATGACGGTCCAGGATACTCGCCTCCTCGAACAGGCGTACGGTTCGGTAGACGGTCGCAATCGAGATCTTCGGATCGTGTTCGCTGGCCCGGCGATACACCGCCTCAACGTCTGGATGGTCTTCCGATTCGGACAACACACGCGCAATGAGCCGGCGCTGGCCGGTCATTTTCATGCCTTTTTGGATGCACAGACGTTCGAGCCGTGATGCCATGTGGATGATCTATATCATGCCACTGGTTTGGCGTGCCAATTACTTGCGGCGGCGGCGTTTTGTTCCCAAGCCGATCTTTTTCGCCAAATCGCTGCGTTGAGACGCATAATTTGGCGCGACCATGGGGTAGTCCGGCGACAATCCCCATCGTTCGCGGTACTCGTCCGGAGTGAGATCATAGCGAGTTTTGATATGCCGCTTGAGCATTTTCAGTTTCTTGCCGTCTTCTAGGCAAATGATGTAATCGGGCATCACCGATTTCTTGATCGGCACGGCGGGTTTCGGACGCTCGGGGGCTGGTTGGACCACGCCACCCACGACCGCTAATGCGCCATAAACCTGTTGTATTAATTGCGGCAACTCCACCACAGATACAGAGTTATTTGATACATGTGAAGCAACTATATCAGTGGTCAGTGCAAGCAGTTCACTGTTATCCGTCTGTTCTACCATTAACCTCTTTGTCCTCTAAACCTCATGTGCTCCGTATATAATTTACGTCTTATACTTCATTATACAAGGGAAACAGAGTCTTTATTGCTGAAACATGAATCTAGTGACTGAAACACCTGTCCACTTCCTAGATATAACAAGTGACGTCTGTCCGATCACTTTTGTGAAAACTAAGTTGTTAGTGGAGCGAATGCAGTCTGGTGAAGTTGCTGAGATTCGAATACCTCCCGGAGAACCCCTTGAAAATGTGCCTCGATCCGTCCGCGAAGAGGGTCACACGGTCCTGAGCCTGGAGCCAGTTCCGGATTCCAGCGCACACATACTGCGCATTCGCAAATCGTAAAGCGTCAAGTCACAGGAGGTGTCGAAGCGCGGAGAATGATGGCATCGATCCGCGCGTTACCGTGGCGGAAATAGTCCCGACGCCGGCCCACCACTACGAAACCGTGCTGTCGGTAGAGTTCCCTTGCCGGCGTGTTGTTTTCGGCAACTTCCAACACCATCGATGTCGTCCCGACTTCCGCCGCGAATCGAAGCACATTCTTAAGCAGGGCGCCGCCGACACCTCGCCGCCGCATCGTTGCCGTCACACCGAGTGACAGGACCTCGCCTTCCTCACCGCTGATCCGAATCACGGCGAATCCGATCGGGCTTTCTTCTTCCACTTCGTTGTCGAGAGCGACAAAGGCGGTTGTACCCGGCGTTGACAGGATCTTGCCGAGAAATTCGCGGGACCAACATTCGTCGTGATGGCCGGAGAATATGTCAGCGTGCAGGATGGCCACGATGTCGGCAGCCGCGACCGAGATGGGACGAATTCTTGTCGTCACGGATTCATCTTGCCAAAGCCTATGGACCGGCCGGCAGGCGAGCATCGGGCGCGCGTATATAGAGAGGCTCCGGCGGCCACTTCTCCGTCAGACCACGTCTGGCGAGCGCAGTTCCGATGCTGGCCAGGTGAACAGCGTCGGGAGAATCTGGCGCATCGGAAATCGTGACATCGGGCCGTTCGCTGACGATCCGGTCCTTCAATCGGCTCACGCCGCTGCCGACAACCGTCGCACCGCCACTCGGTATTATGGATAAGGCATCGACAAGCGTTATCAGACTCGGCGATGATGGCGAATCATCCGTGACCCGCGGGAACACCTGACAGAACAATTCGTCTCGACGGGCGTCGTGAAACACTGTGATGGCCGATTGCTTGTCGAGAGAACCAAGGGCGCGAGCCCCTTCGGCAATGACATCCAGGGTCGGCACACCGATCACCGGCACACCTGTCGTCAATGCAATCCCGCGGGCAGCCGACAATCCAATGCGAATGCCGGTAAATGTCCCGGGGCCCACTGTCACAGCAATGAAGTCGATCTCGCCGTACCTGACGTCCGCTTCTGTCAAAACCGACTGGATCATGGGTACGATCCGTTCGGCATGCCCTTTGGACAAGGTTTCGTGCCGGCGCGCAACAACGTGCTCATCCTTGCGAATGGCTACCGAACACACGCCGACCGACGTATCAAAGGCAAGAAGGTTCACCTGAAATCCTGGCAGTTACTGAATGCACTGTCGTAGTAGCATCGTCCGGCAGCTTTGTGATACATGCCGTCCAGAATATGCCCCTCGTCGAGATCACACGATCCGAATTTGATGTCGATATCGAACTCGCCTACGCGACCGACCAGAACTTCACGGGCGCACCCATATATCGTCGGAATGCCTGTTTTCTTCACTCCGAAGCCTCTTCGCTACTGCGGCGTGTTGTCGAACTCGCGGCACCTTTGGGGCTGCGCTTGAAAATCCTTGATGGATTTCGTCCGACCGAAGCGCAATGGGCGCTGTGGACCCACACGCCCGATGCAGAATTTGTCGCCGACCCACGACGCGGCTCTCCGCATTCGCGCGGTGCCGCAATCGATCTAACTCTGCTGGATTCCACCGGGGCCGAACTGGATATGGGGACGGGATTCGACGAGTTTTCCGATCGTGCGCACCATGGATCGCAGGAGATAAACTCAACGGCGCAACGGAATCGCGCACTGCTTTTGGGGCTCATGACCATGGCAGGATTCGACCACTACCGACTCGAATGGTGGCACTATCAACTCCATGATTCGCGCCGTCTCCCTTTGTTCAGTGATAGTGCCGCCGGAACCCGGTTGATGTGACCATGCGTCGACTTATCGATCTCCTCTCGCCGCTATGCCGGTTCAGGCCTGCCCGTAATCACGCGCGGGGCTCCAGCCAGCCGGCAACCGCGCGGATTCGATCTCGCTCCTCGGCTCTGGCATTGGCCCTGGCGTATGCTGCGGTTCCCGCGCCGACGACTGCTGCGGTAACAGCCGATCAAAGCGCGGCGTCCATCATCATGTATCATCGCTTTGGTGAGGGAGATTATCCCTCGACGAACGTGCGAATCGAGCAATTTGAAGCTCATATCGCCGAACTGGCTTCTGGCCGCTACAACGTGTTGCCGCTGGAGCAGATCATTGATGCGTTTCGCAGCGGGCGCACACTCCCCAAACAAACGGTCGCGATTACGATCGACGATGCCTACCAATCCATCTACACCGTGGCACTGCCCCGACTAAGAAAAGCCGGACTTCCTTTCACGGTGTTTGTGGCCACGGACCCCGTCGACGCCAAGTTTGCGAACTTTCTGTCTTGGGATCAAATCCGCGAAATCAGGGATGGCGGCGGAACCATTGGACATCATACGGCGTCTCACCTGCATATGGCGGACGCTTCAACCGAGCGCATCCTCGCCGAAATCAAGAAAGCCAATGAACGCTACGAGGCGGAACTCGGGGAAA
>CENY01019383.1_pt1 | contig 17661 bp, 32 predicted proteins | sample 356181 | NCBI WGS metagenome assembly CENY01 (sample SAMEA2619840, study PRJEB7988) | marine metagenome | isolation source: saline water (ENVO:00002010), including
TGTAGCATTAAAGGAGGTTGCCTAAGTCGAAACGCTCTTAGAGCGTCTGGCTAGGATGGTCTCTAGTCACTGATGAGATAGACCACGATTGGAGAAATAACAATGAATAAATCAAACGGGCTAACTGTAAATTGCGAAGCCGTTATCGACGACGCAATCGTAAGCAGGGGCGAAGACTTTCAGGACATGATCGAGGGCATGGAGTCTAGCGATATGATCGTCGAGCAAGACGACGCTACTACTAGATTCCATGAGTACGGTTTGTCTCTAGATTGGCAAGAGATTAAAGAAGGGGAGCTACCCTATCTTAAATATCTGATCTCTTGGGGCGGACCTTCTGAAGAGATCCGTTTTTACCCTAAAACTTTCAACATGCAATATGGTATATGCACACTCGGAAAAATAGAGTTTGTTTATAAAGATTGGTTTGATAACGCTAGAAGAGATATTACACATCTTGATTGGGCGGTATGGCTTAGAGATTATTTTCAAGAGACATTTCCTTTTGAAACTCTTTACACGAACTAATCGAAACACCCGTAAGGGTGTCTGGCTAGGATGGTCTCTAGTCACTGAAGAGATAGACCACGATTGGAGAAAACTAATGGCTGAATTGTCAGTAGAGGAAATACTTAGAGAGGCTAGAACAGGTCAAGTGTTAGATAGTGATGTCGAACCGATCCCTGACAAAGATTATTGCAGGCATGGTGTTTATGTCGGCAATATCTACACAGCGGATTACATCTGCGGAGCGTGTGAATATGGCGAATAAAACAATGACAGAAGCACAAGAAAAGAGAGGGAGAATAAAATGAAATTAGTTTTAGAGGGTATATCCGGAGATTGCCAAGAAGCAATTCTAAAATTTGATTCCGGACAGGATACAAAAATATTGTTTTACGTTAGAGAGTTTCTCGATGCACAGCACGATCAAACTATGTGCATTTATCTCGATGACGCTCACAACATGGGACATATTTATAACCCAGAAAACACTCGATTAAGTCACGCTATAGAACGACTTAATCAAGCCGGTAATAAATTGATAGAGCTTGGACTATTTGAACACAAATGGCACAAGAGAACTACATGGCAGCTTAGAGAGGAGTTTGAAAATGACTAATAAGTTGACATTAAAAGAGCGTGTTTATATTGGGTTGCTTATCTCATGTTTAATGATAGTTGCATGGATTGACGACCCAAAAAATTATGAACCGTTTTGTCCTGATACAACCGATCCGGAACTAATAGCGCCGGTTTGTAAATAATATCGAAACACTCTTCGGAGTGTCCGTTAAGGATGGTCTCTTAACGCTGAAGAGATAGACCAAATGATTGGAGAAATACAAATGATAGAACCATTTGAACCAGTCGCCGGAATAACCGAGCGGCTAAAAGAAATACTAATAAATGCTAAACACTTAGAGACAAGTGTCGAGGCTTCTATAAAATGTCATCCTTATTTTAGAGACGACGCTATCCTGTCGGCTTTATCTGTAACAAGAGATCAAGCTTGGGAAGACTTGAAACCACGTTTTGCTTTATGGCTTCAAGAGTTAGAAGAAATCGATCTTTCTTTAAGGAAGTGTTGTGTAAACATTTACAAAGTTAGAGATGAGATTGTTAAAAAAGAAATTATCAATTCACCTAGACCAGTTATATCTATGACAGAACGAAAGGAGAACAATCATGGGAAATAGAGCGGTAATAAGTTTTCAAGATTCATCTGAGAGCATTTTGGATACATCACAGGTAGGCATTTACCTTCATTGGAACGGTGGTATTGAGTCCATTGAAGCTTTTTGTCAAGCGGCATCAGCTTTGGGTGTCAACGAGCCTGCAAGGTTCATTCAAATGATAGGCAACTGGTTCGGAGGCAATTCAAGCGTTTACGTTGATGTAATCAAAAACCTTGATTACGACAATGGCGACAACGGTACTTACGTGATTTCTAAAGCTTCACGCAAATGGAAAGTCGTTCAAAGATTTTACGCCGACCTTGAATACAAAGTAAACGGACACGATGAGCATGTTCGTGAAATGACTCAAGATGTTGTCAACGTCAATGTTGGTACTTTCGTGACAGGGGGTGGAGAAGATGCAATTAGTTCCTCCTCGACCTGAAATAAATATAAACGATTACCGTTTATCGGAGTTAATCACCTTGTCAGATATAGCAAAAAAAGAAGGGGTGCATAAATCAAATATTACTTACTGGATTAACAGTAATGATTTTCCTTCTTCAGTTATTAGAAGATGGGGGTTAGTTTTTTTCCTTAAAGCTGACGTTGAAAAATGGTTACTTGAAACCGGAAGGAAAGCTAGTTGAAACACCCGTAAGGGTGTCTATGTGGATTGGTCACCACATACTGATGAGACAGACCACGATTGGAGAATAAAACAATGGGTAAGAAACGTAAAGCCCCAACTAAAGCTAAGGCTTGGATGCGTATGCAAGCCGCTCAACTAGCTGACGATAACATCTATGAAAAAATAAAAGATAAGTTTCATGGTGACATGCCTGACGAAGTTTGGATAAACGACAGGTATCAGGCAACAATCAGATACTTAAACAAAGAGTTAGGTCGTGATGGTATTTGCCAAATGTGTATTCACTCTCATACACGGGCAACGAATCGACCTTGGCGACATTTCCAGCAGATTAAAAACGACATTTTTGGTGACGAGCGTGAAGCACTTGAGCTTTATCCTGCTGAGTCTAGAGTTGTTGATACAGCTAACGAGTACCATTTATGGGTATGGACTAAAGACTCACAGATACCTGTCGGTTTTCAAGAACGTAATGTTCGTTACGACATAGGCGACGACGATCCTGAAGTTGATGCTCACTTGAAAAACAGTCGTGCTAAACAAGCTCCGAAGATGGAGATAGCGTAATGCCGAATAAACATACAGTAGAAGAAGCCGACAAGATAATGCGAGCATGTGAATATATTCCACTAGAGCCATACAGTGGAGATTCGCAAATACCCTTGCATGTGAAGTGCGCTCGCTGTGGGGAACCAAGATATGCAACACTTGGTAACGCTCAACGTGCTGCTAAGAAACATCAGAATCGGCGTTGCTGTCTGGGTAGCAAAACCCTACTGATTAAAGAACAACAATATAAAAACTGCATAGTTAAGGGCTGTTCATTTAAACAAAGAACACAGACTGACGATCATTGTCGTGGTCATGCTAAACGATTAGACAAATACGGAGACACGTACCCTGATGTTCCGTTAGTTCAATCCTTACCTCGCAACAGCACTTGCATGGTGCCTATAGATTCCAAAGGAACCCCATGTGGTCGAGTCACAGACAAAGGATATGTAGGGCTTAAAGATCCTTCAAAGTTTGACCCAAAATCAATCGAATACGGTGAGATTTGTCAGGGACATGGGGCAAGATGGTACAAAAATAAAACTTTTGAAGCAGGTAGAAAGTTACGCCCTACTTTGTTTCATTTAGACTGGACTGAAACTATTGCTTTCTATTTAGATCCTCAAAATGGGTACGTGAAGCCAAACAACAACGGTTGTTTAGTTTGGCAACACACCAAAATGGAATCAGGTTACGGGTCTATTTGCATAGCGAAAGATGGAGAAGGGTTGACTCGGATTGCTACCCATCGAAAAGTCTGGGAAGTAGCCAACAACGAAACTATCCCTGAAGGAAACCAGATACACCATATCTGTGGGGAAAGAGCGTGTGTGAACATTGACCATTTGGAAAGCATTTCGTACAAAGAAAACAATGCAGAAGCTTGTAGGGTCAAAGCCCTACGGGAAGAAGTTGCTGAACTCAAAGCTGAGATACGGCGACTAAAACGTAAAGCCGCATAATCTAGGACTGTCAACCCAAGTAAAAAACCCCCCATAATCGGGGGGTTTTTTGTTTACACAAAACGATTGGAGTGAAATGTGTATAAACAAAATCATATCATGCAAGAGCAACATTTACTCACATACTTCTAAGCTTTTTGATTTCCTTTAATCGTTCTAGATTTTCTTTGTGTGATAAATAACTCCCAGCTTCAATAGCTTTAGGTGCTTCTCTTTCTTGACGTTTTAAAAGCTCTACAATTTCTTTAACCTCTGACCATGCAGGAAAATATTTACTGGTATCAGCTAATTGTTTGATAGCTGCTCTAACTTTAGAACGGTCTTCTGGAGCTAACAGTTCCTTCCAAACCATTAACGTAGGGTCGTTTATTTTCTGAGTCCAAATAGCAGTCATCGTAAAAAGAATCTCTTCGACTTCTTCAGGACTCATAACAAATCTCTTTTTGGGTACGGTTGAATTTGATCTTCTATTTGACTCCGGTGGTATTGTCTCTCTTTCTTATTCCCAAGAAAATAAAAGTACCTTTTCTTACTAGCTTGAGGTACAAACACGGCGTGAGGATAAACATTTAAAATGTCTTCCTTTTTTTGTGAACCGACCTTCTGCCTCATGGAGCGAGCGGTATATAACTTGCCGTCAATCTCAACTCCAAACCTGTCATCTTTTCTGCTGTTCACATTTGGATTGTTGTCTCGCATAGAACCTATATAAACAAAGTTGCAGGCTTGATAGATAGTTCCTATCTCGCCAGCGTGTTCATCGACAGTAGCAGTCACGACTTTGTATTTCTCAGGGAGCATTTTCATCGAACTTGTTATTAGTTTGCTGGCACTATGAGGATGAGCCCAATGAACACAAGCGCCCCTTGATAAGAGAATGATCTTGCCTGTGTAATCGTACTTATCCCACTTACCTAAGTTCTCTATATATTCCGTGCTGTAAACAACAGCGCCACCTAGATTGCCGTCAAAGTAAATACCGAAACAATACTTAACCATCGCAGGCATACAACCAAGCCACTCATACTTGATAATCACACTCGCAGCCGTCTTGTAATCAATCGGTTTAACAACTGCTTTTTTAATGTCTACTTCTATGTCTTCCCACCAGTCACCAAACAGATTGAAAGAATCTTCTGTTTTCATTTTTTCTCTAACAATTTTTTGGTGAGCTTGTTGCATTATTATTTCCCCCAACATTTCTTAGAAGGATTCCAATGATGTTTACCTGAGGTGTAAAACAAATGTGCAGCTACCCTTATGTTATTTTCTAAATCGTAAGGAGAAGCATCAGCCGACAAACCTGCTGAAACGGCACGGCTTGACCAGTAACGCATAAGGTTTTGCATAGCTCCGACAGCTAGAGCAGGTGAAACAGCAGTGGAGCGAACATGATGCGGCAAAGCAGACGATTCACAGAAAGCAACCCGTGTCGCCCATAGACGATCTGATTCTGTTTTAAAATACTCATCTATTAGAACGCTTAAAGGTTTAGTGTTGTTCGTTAAAGGTGTGAACCCGTACCACCTGTAAACAGCAGCTACTCCACCACCAACAGAAGCAATATGTTTCGCTCTAGTCTTCGGTCCATAAATCCCATCAACCTGAACTCCACCTATTTCTTTTTGTAACTCCACGATATGAGAACCACGCTCATACATACGATATTCTTGATCCACTATCTCAGGTATCACAACCATAGAGTTCACGGCAACAATCACGGCAAGCAAAAGAGAAGTCATTCTATAATCGTTTACTCTTAGCTAATTGACGACAAGGTTCACTACAAATTTTATGGTGGGGGCTAATTGTTTTAAAATCTGATTCACAAATTCTGCATTTAATAATCTGTCCGTAAGTAAAGTTCCACCTAATTCGTTTAATTTTTTTACGAGCGTCTTTACCTTCTCCACCCCAGACACCATCAATCTCATTATTTTTAAGACTGTGTTCTAAGCATTGACTTTTTACACAACAGCTTCCACAAACTTCTTTAACCTTATTAGGGATAGCTCCTTTAGGGAAAAAGAGTTCAGGGTTCATACCTTTGCAAGCAGCTTGATCCATCCAGTTGGGAGTCTTTTCAAAAAGTTTTGTTTTACCCATAATAACTTTCTCCATTCTCTGAAAAATCGTCAGGCTCTATCATACTCATAGCAGTAGCCAGCATCGCTTGAGACATTTCAATTAACTGATCTCTGTTAATAGCTACACCTGTTTCTACCATTGCAGTAATAGCACCATCAAATTCAACACCGTGATGCCCCACAAAAAGAACAACTTCTGAATGGTCAGGGTCATCTATTCTCATTCCTAAAAACCTGTCTTCATTATGAATACTGCTGATAGCAAAAAGATTTTCAGGAAAACTTGTTAAAGAAATCATTTCTCTTCTCTTAACCACCCTCTTGGAATCCCACCCCAAACTCCAAACTTTTCTTTACGACCAGCTAGACCACATTCTTTTTTAACTACGCAAGCGGAACAAATACGTTGAGCTATTTTTAAATACTTTTTCTTGTAGAAAATCTCTACTGGTTCTCCCTTGCAAGCGGCTCTACTTGTCCAGCCACTCTCACGGTTTTTTAAGTAGCCCACGATCTTCTCTTAAACGCAACAAAGCTTCCTGAGTGTCTGATAAACGAATCCCTTTAGATTTATTTTCTCTTCTACACTCCTCGAAAGCAATATTCAAAGCAGTCTCCCAAGCAGCTTTAGATGAAAATTTCCAACACTTATCTAAAGCTTTTTTTATTACAGGCTCTTTGAAACCTGCTTCTAAAGCTTCGACTATTCGAGCAACAACAGTAGCATCACGACTATTTCTTAAACGTGGTCTACTATCAGGGTCTTGCGCCCATTCTGCGAAAATAGTTTTAGCATTGTTTTTCTCAGGTGCTTGAGGATCAAACAACTGCATATCATCCATTCAAATCTCTTTCTATAGTCTCAACCCATTGACGTAATGATTGCACAACATAAGCATCATCTATAGGAGCGTTACGTTTCTTAATAACAACAACACCTATGTTGACAGAGGCATTGGCAGCTTCCTCTTCAGCTTCGTTAATGAATGAGCCAAGTCTTTGAGACCAGTCTTTAACATTTTTACATTCTATGGCTGTATCCGGCACGCCAATAATATCGCCCTTATCGTTCATGCCGGACAAAGCCCTGCGTTCAACATTCAAACAAGAGTTATTGTTTATGTAGTTAACAACAGCAGTTTCAAAAGCTGTTCCTTTAATTTTATTCTTAGAACTCATTAGAATAATTCTTCGGGATCATCCAATGTTTCAATTTCATGCTTTGCTTCTTTGATTCTTTCTTGGTCGTCATCATCCCATCGAGAAGTTTGAACACCTATATCAGAAGCAGTAATTTTAACCTTTGTCATGGTCTTGTTGTCTTTAGTGTTAACCCATTCATCCTGTTGAAGTCTCCCAGAATAAATAATGTAAGTACCTTTAGACATTAAAGAGTTGCAGTTTCTAGCTAAATGATCCCAAGCTTCCAAGTCAATAAACATATTGTTACCGTCTTTGCCTGCTTTATTGGTAGCCATTATTCGTAACTTGATTACACATTTATCGCCAGAGAGTTCTTTTAATTCCGGTTCGGTAACTATTTTTCCCGTTCCGTTAACATTGATATAACTCATGGTGTCTCCTTTAATTGTTCGATCTCATCAAATTGTCTTTGGACAGCTTCTACTTCTTCACTCGTAGATATATCAGCAGCTTTGCTGATCTTTCTACCTAATACTTCGCTCGCTATTTTTCTTATCTGGGGTTGAGTTAAACCAAGATCCTTACCTCTACCCCCAAGTTCTTTAAGCTCTTTAGTTATATCGTTCGGAACGACGGTAAGCGCAGGTTCAGATTCAGGAGGGGGTTGAGAATCTAGGGTCGCCGTAACCTTTTCCCCTGCACCTACCGTCTTTGACATTTCTTCACGACTGGGGCGTGGCTTATTCTTATCTGAGAAACAAGCATTTGCTAAAACTCTGCCCAATGCTGATGTTTCACAATTTTCTACATGGCTAGTTTTATTAACGAACCCATCACCACGTACTTCTCTAGCCCAACCAGTAGCAAAAGGAGTGTCTTCCCCTTCTCTAAATAAACGGGCAACGAAAACAACTGTGCCTTTCTCTTCGTCATAGCTAATCATCTCAGTTTCTATACGCCCGTTTGGAAATGCTTCCCAAAATAACGGGATACGATCAGCTACCTGTTCATACTCATCGGGATTAAAACCCATCACATACCTCCAATGTTTGCTGGTTATTATCTACTGGGAGAGGATCTAAGACTCTGTAAATCCATAATCCACCCCCAACACGTTTACGCTCCACTTGATACCCACCAAACTGAGCTTTACGTGCATCTCTTAATCTTGCACTAACACTTTGGACTTGACCGCCGACTTGAAAAGCTATCTCATTCAACGTGCGCCAATGACCATCTGACATAAGGTTTAATACTTTATCGAACAAGGTAAGTAATCTGTCCTCATCTTGTTCTTTATCGTAAGTAATACCATCAAACATTAGCGACCTCCTTAGCAACAGGACTCCAAGTTTGGATGACATGCTGAGTTGACTTTTCAACACTGATCTCTTCAGTGGGTAGGTTTTGACAAATAGAATTGTAGTTACAATACCTGCATCTCCAATAGCCTCTAGTAGCCATGAATGTTGGAGGGTTATCTATAACACCTTCAACTGGGTCGATCCTTGCAGGAACTACATTTTCTTGAACTTGGTCAGCGATTCTTTGCATCCTCATAAGCTCAGTTAAAGCAAGCTCACGTAAAGTTTGACCGCCTTCATATTTACCACAAGGTGGGACTACATCATCAAGCCGTTGTTCAAATTCAAGAGTTTGACCTACCTTGTATTTACCAAACTCCATGTTCTCTTTGTTAATCATAATTATTAGAACGCCGTCAGCATCAGCCCCATGAGCGTAGATGCCAGCTTGAATAAGATGCTCTATTTTTGCACCAGGCAACTCACCACTTTTTGCATGACCTTCACTACAAATTTTAAATCCGAAACCGGCAGTCGTTTTGATCTCAACAATTATTTTTTGATCTGCAATAGTTAATAACCCATCAGCAGATCCACTTACGTCATAACCTAAAGGTGTCAAATCAATCGGCACCTCTGACTTAAAATCTGGGAAAGCATCGTGAAGGGCGCTTTGCACTCTTTCGTGCATCTCATTACCAATATCTAAAGCAATAAGATTTGAAAGATACGGAACGTCTAAAGGATTAACTTTAGCCATCCCAAAAGCAATCTTACGTTGACATGAAAGAACATCTGAAGCTCTTCCTAAAGTAGAACAAGCAGTTGGTTTACCACCAGCCGCTTGTTCTTTAAGCCATCTGTTTTGTAGAAACTTTTCTACTGTGGCTGAAATAACACTAACTTGATTCTCCATAAATAACCCCCTTGTTTACAGATAGCGTAATCGCTAATTACTTGCTGGTCAAGTCATTCTTTTGATTAGCCAATTCAAGTAATTCAAGCATCGTAATCTTTGTTCAGTAGAGTCAGGGTGATAACCGTCAAACTGTATTTACACACCCTGACCCTACCTAATTAGTTTTAATCAGTTAAGGAAGAAGTTCCTTTAGTTCCAACTTTTTGAGCGAGAGCGCCCTTAATAACGGACACAGCAGCAGCGACACCTGCACCTGCCATCATCTTCCATTGGTCAACACCTAAGTCAAACATGGAGTTTGATGACATGGCACCTATGGCAGCCTGCACGAATGTGGCTACTACTCTCTCTATTAAATCTTTTGTAATCATGGTTATTACCATCCTTCTTTTTCTTTATCTTGTACGAATATAGGCGCTGTAAAAGTAAAGCCCCTTGTTGGGGTTACTACAGCAAAAGCTTGTAGAGGTTCAGAGTCAGGGAAATTCATTAAACGACTAAACTCGTCAACTCCTTTCAAAGACCCACAAGCAAAAACACCCTGTTCAGGGCTAATTATTTGTTGATGAAAATGACCAAAAGCCATTACATCAAAAGGCTGATTCACCCTCTTCTTTTGAATCATCCTTATCACAGGGGCAAGCAAGCCGCCCACACCATTCCCACCTCCACGAATTTGATCTCCGTGAGTGAGTAAAATCTTTGTGTCATAAACATTTACGAGGCAATCAGCAGTATCAGGAATGTTCCAAGTCACACGTTTATCTTTTGATAAATGTGTAGCTGCCATTGTAGAAAGTAGATAATCAAGATTATCCCTAACCCTTCCTTTCATTCTAGGTTTACGTGTTTGTCTGCCGTGATTACCAACCACGCTACTAACATGCACTTTGCCAAAATGGTCAGCTAAACCACTTATGCAAGAAGCAAGAATGGATGACCAATAAACACAAGTGTCTATGCCGGATACCCCTTCGTTTGTTTGAGCTAATTCTTCATGGACATCGCCACTAACTAAATCACCGCCAAGTAGTAAGCATAAACCTTCGATGTTTACTCCGGCAATATAATTATTAGAAAGTTCAATTACTTTTTCAACAAATCGTTTTAATCTTATTTCTGCTATTTCTCGGTCATATTTATTAGCGCCACCCATTTCATCCAAGTCAACAACTTCATCAAGATGTAAGTCAGAAAGCATTGCAACAACCGTAGCTGCTGTCTTCTTAGGCTTCTTAGGAGTCAACCAAACAGGTGGTTTATTTTTACCTACCTTTTCGTAAGCTTCAATTCGATCTTCAAGTAAATCAACTTCATCTATAAGAACAACATTTTGTTTACGAGCTACAGCAAGCTCAGACTTGGCTTTTATATGTGCCTTTTCTAACCGTGATAAACGGTCTAAGAGAACAGTATTGTTACTGAACTCTTCTAAAGAATCAGCCAGCGTTTCTCTTCTTTCGCTCTTCCATTAAAGGTTCACATTTTTTAGGAGTAGCAGCTTCAAACCCGTGAACTTCTCTTAACCAATCTGCTGCAACTTTTGAACCAGCGTTAGAAGCAATAATTTCTTCTCTGATTTTTTCAGGAAGCTTGTCGCACCATCTTCCGGAGCCACCATTTCTTGTATTTTCTGTAAACTCGTTAAGACTTATGGGACTGTTAGAAGACGACATATCAAAGTTCCTTCCCAAAAAGAATCATCAGCACTCATTCTGACTGGAGACATTTCAATGTCTTCAACCGTTACTGAGTATGACAGATTCCCTTCTTCAAAAGTAACTGCTTTTGATTGATTAGCTAGATTCCGCAAATGTAAATATTCTTCTTGACTATCATAACCTACAAAAGCACCAGAACCGTGCATAGTCGTTACTCTCCCCTGTATTATTAGAGGAGTTATTAGTTCTTCTATGCGAACTGGTTGGGGTCTAGCATGAAAAGACCAGCGTTCAAATATAGGACCGCTAGTAGTTGAACCTGCATCTCTATTCAAAGTTAATTTAATTGTGAAAGTTTCACTCGATGGGTCTGCGGCAGAATAAGAAGATTCTATTCCTGTTCCTTCAAGAACCATCGCTGTCGAAACATTGTTTTCATCTGTAGCTGTTACTGTCACAGTCCCAGCTTGACCAGCAACTAAACCACCATAATTGATTGAACTTGCTTGGTAATCAGTATTCGCTACACTGTAATCAATATCACCTGAAGCTGATGCAGCTTGTTCTTTTGCAAACCTGCCGGAAGCAGCCCTGCCAACTTTAGAAGCTGACGTTCCAAAAGTAATAGTTCCAACTGTCAACTCTGCTGTAGCTGAAAGATCCCCAGTTGCATCTTCTCCATATAATTCACCGGCAGACACAGTAAAGAAAAGTTTGTTATTGTAGAGTTCTAATGAAAGAACATTTCCCTTCGCCGCATCGTCAAATGAAAGAAGACGACAATAGGCTGGGACAAGAGTGTCTGTGAAAATAGAAAGGTCAGCTTTATATGTATCCCCATTTTTTGTACCCCAATATCCGTACTTGCCGGAGATACGAACACCATAAGCTGCTCCACCTGTATCTATTACAGGTCCGAATGTGACCGATTGCTGATCGTTAGAGTTAATTAAACCAAACCTAGCCCCAGCGGAAGTACCAACCACAATCAATTCTCCAAATGTATCGATACAGCACGGACCAGAGAATGTTTCCCCTAGTGGTAGCACCGCCGCTGGGACTGGGTAGGCGAGAGAACCGTCTGTTGTCGATATGCCTATCGTGTAGAGGATTCCCTGACCATTCACATTGTAAGCTGCATAAATACTATTAGGTCCACCTTTTATGGCTTTGCATGTACCTGTAAGAGTTTTATCGAAAGTTTGAACTACACCTGAAGTATTAAGTTCTACTATTCTTCCTGCATCAGAAGCTAAAAGTCTACCGTTTGCGTACTCAATAACATCTGCTTGAAACGACCCTATTGTAGAATCACCGCTAGTAGATGAAACAGTCGCTTTACGAACACCATTAGCTCCTTGAGCGCAATAAATAGATGCACCATCAGAAGTCCAATCTAAAATTGCGTAATCCATGTCTATAGAAGAAGGAGAATACGAACCAGCATTAACATCAGGATTACCGAATTTCATAAGTTGTCCATCAGAAAAATAGAAAACCGAACCGTTAACTATCTTGGCGTACAAGTTGTTATTAGAACCAGAAGATTTTTCTTCGATGGCTTTACACATGTGAAGCTGGCCTTTAGTAAAAATATCTATGTTCTTAGAAGTGTGAAACCTTCTTCTGTCTGAATCATTTAAATCAAAAAATTCTTGACCAGCGCCATGTGACCAATCCGACTGGCTTCTAACCCATTGACCAACATTACTAAGAGTGTTTTCACCAACATCTTCAGATGTGTCTCTTTGTTCTTTTTGTGCAGGAATAGTCCTACGACGGTAATTAGTATAATCAACCATGTACCCTCGACCATTTATCGAGATGTCGTATTTAGGCGCAATCGCCATAATTATTCTCCGCTACGCAACCATTGGGTTGGGTAAAGCTGTGCGAGTCGCATCTTTTCTGCTTCTACCCTTTGATCCCTACGGAAACGTAGATCACGCATTGAAGCTGAAATAGCTCCAGAAGGTACTTCTTCGGCTCGTCTGATAGGTGATTGAGTCATCACACTCTCACGGGCTATCGGTTTGAAAGTCATTAAAGCTAAAGCTGCACCCAAAGGTGGCAGATCATACGCTTCTGAATGAAGACCAACAGTTGTTAAAGCTGTTGAAGAAGTGCTTAAAGTAGTAAAGGGTGCTTTGTATTCAACACGAACACCCTGACCTGAAGTTGGAGTGTCCGCTAAAACCAAAGCAGTTCCAGAAGAAAAAGTAGAAGAAAGCCTGTTGCGACGCAACGACCATCTACGAACTTCTGGTTCTGACAAATCACCGGACTCGTCAGTAAAAGTAACACGATGAACACCAAGAACATCCGAAGCAAGATCGTATCCTTGCGTGGAAGCTGTGTAAGTAAACGTAGCTACTTTCATCTGATATAAACCTTTAGCTGAAAGATCATTCAAATCATCGTTCAAAGCATCCAAGATCATGTGAGCAGGGTATTGAGGTGAAACCCTAATAATAGAATCATCATCATGGGCAGCGGCTGTAGAGCCACCATAACCTCTGATGACACCTACATTAAGACCACTAACCGATGTCACATACATCAACTCTGTGTCAATTTCTATGATTGAACCTGTAGAAATAGGACCAGTATCAAGCTCCGTGTTCATTGAACTGATTGAATCTGTCATACTTCCATTAAGACGGTTAATTGTTTCGACAGTGCCAGATAATAATAAATCTCTAGTTCTATCTATCCAGACTTGTGCTGTCATGTGTTGCCCTCTGATTCTTTAATAACTTTTTCAACTTGTTGTCGGGTTGTTTTATCCTCAACAACCTGTCCTGACTCCACCTCTATCTTAGTCTCAGCACGACTCTCTAAGTCGGCAGAACCACGAATAGAAGGCGGTTGTAAACCATCATCCCTTAAACGCTTGTAGGAATCCATGTCTGTTTCCAAATCATTCCAAGCTTTTTTTTCGCCAGCCGCACTACTACGAGAAGGCATAGCTGAAGGGGCGGTACGAAAAGACCGAGCGTTTTGTCTGAAAGCTTCACGTTCTTCAGGTGTAGCGTCGCTAACAAAACGACCATTCTCTCTTCTTAATTTAGTACCCATCAGGCAGCCTCCCTAACAGTAACGTCATAACCTGCTGCTATTAAAAGGTTAGCTTCAGTTGAAGTTAAATCATTAGGACTTTCATGTGAGCCATACAAAGTCCTAGTTATATTAGCAACATCAGTTGGTGTGACAGGTTGATCTGTTGTAACAGTAGTGTTTGAAAGAATCCAAACATTAGTACCCCTGGATCTTGGACTATAGAAACGTGCAAGCCTGTTCATGGGAGCTAATGGTTGATAATCAGGTTCACCTTTAGCTTGTGTCGGTAAAGTGTTTTCGTATTTAGGCACATACCTCATCGCCATATCAGGGTCACCTACCGTAGCTGTGCTATTTAAAATGTTAGGCGTAGCTGTTGCGGTACCAGATATGGCACTAGGACCAGGGATTGTTGCACTAGCAGCAACAGTCGCAGCGGAGACTTGAGCGTCACCTGTTACGACATGCGCTGGTACTGCACCAACACCTGCAACAGAAGTAGCAACAGCTTCAGTGAATAAAAGAACTGTTACATTTTGAGGAACACCTGTAGCTTCAACAGTCGTAGCTGAAATAGTTACGATACTTGCAGCAGTAACCGAAGGGACAGTAGCCCCTGGGCATGTTATCGACGCAGGAGAGACACTCGCATTTCCCGATACTGTTGACGCAGGAACCGCACCCACACCAGCAACCACGCTGATAGTAGGATAAGCACCGATATTAACTTCAGATGCGTTGTCCCCACGATACGTTGTCGCTGTTTGCCTGTAATCAATCCCTGATTCTCTGTAAGGGAGACTCCTTTGAACTTCAGGAAGTGTAGCTGTGCAAGCAATCGTCGAAGGGGTAACAGTGGCATGAGCTACACCATAATAATTTCTGATTGAATCTCTGTAATCAATCCCTGATTGGCGGTAATCAAGAGCCACTTCATTCTCCGAACATCTTGTTATAGGTTATCGAACCTACAATACCATCAGGTTTAAGACCGTTTTCTTTCTGCCAAGCTTTAACACGCTGAACTGTCAGCCATCCATAATCTCCGTTCAGGGGCAATCCTAAGACCGCCTGAACCCATTTGACTAGGGGTGACCTATTTCTAGGCCAGCGAAGCTTCAGAGGCTTTGTAAACGCCGGAGGAACGAGCTTAGGAACCACTACCGTTTCCACATCAGGGCGCATTTCCTGTAACCGAGAATAAGCAGTATGACCAGGGCAATCTTTATTCTTCACATCACGATGCCCACGTATATTAAAATCAGGCAAAATGTAACCCAGCTTGATTCCTTCTTTAATCAAATTATGTATCGCTCGAACAGCCTCATCAGAAATAACTTGTTGAGTAGTATCACCAATAATACAAATAGCGTATGACCTGTGATTCCAATTCTTAGTAGCACCAGGTCTATTAAACCAGCCTCTAGCTTCATATATTCGACCAGATTTTAAACCAATAAGAAAACTGTAAGCTATATCAGCCCACGATTTACCGAAATGATAACGCTGGTATGCCCTAGCTATAGCAGCTTCACCCTCTTGAGAGTGATCTCTTAAAAGAGTAGCGCCATGATGAATAAACACATGGTCAACTGGTCGTTTCTGATTGGTTGTCCAACGAGCCGGTTCCGCACCCCATTCTTCTCTTGGGATTATATCGGTCATTCGTTGTCCTGATAGAAGCTTTCTCCCCATGCTTTACTTTGAATAGCTTCTTCAGCTAAATATATACGATCCCAGATCGTACTAAATTCTGAAGGAACCCACGCAAGAGAAGCGATGACCTCTTTCATCTCATCTACATCTTCAATAAGAACATTCATGTCAGAAGCTATAGCTTCAACGATTAAAGAAGGTGCGAACCTGTCCAAATCGTCAAGACGAGCAGCCCTAACGCTATCAATGGCAGAAGCATTTGCAACAATACCTTCCTCTATTTCATCTAACTTTGCTAGAACACTCGAATCAGTCCCAGTGTTCTGTTCAATAACAGCTACTTTCGCTTCCAAATCAGAGATTTGATTAGCGACTGAAGCTGCTTTCCAAACGACTACACCTGAAATGGAGGCTACAGACATGATGAGTCCAAGCGTTAGCTTCGATACTCCTATCTTTTTTACGTCTGTTATCTCTTCCATTGTTTACTCTGTTTCTGAATCGTCTGTCTCGAAACTCCACCACAACTGAAGCACGTAGCGTTCTTGGTTTATGGGTGGGAATGTCTTATGAGCATGAGTCCAACCTGATGGAAAAATAATCATTTTCCCCAGTTCTGCTTTGACTGTTAAATCTTGATGCGGGAAATAAAGCTCACCGCCTTTTACGACTTTGTTTAAAAAAACGATGCCTGTGAGATGACGGCGACTTAAAGTACCAAAAGGGTAATAGTCAGAATGTACGTCATGGAACGCCTGACCTTCTTTGTATTTAATCAAGTTGTAAGGTTCTCGTTGTCGAAATTCTGGAAACAAATTAGCTTGCGGAAATTTTAATAAATAACTATCCAACGAACGTGAAGCAAAATTAAGGACATCCAAATGGTGAGCAGGACAGTTGTGTGCTTCAAAACCAACCTGTTGAGAATCACGGTTATTGCTGTCTACTTCTCCAGTAGATTCTTTTCCTGAATAAGAACCGCCAACTACTTCAGATGCCTTCCATTCGTCTGCTTGGTTAGCTCTTGCAATAATGTCTTCGCAACCAAGATTCTGTTCTGTTTTATAGATACAAATAAAATCTTTTGTGAATTCTAATTCCGACTTTTCTTTAACGAAATTTTCTTCAAATAGTTTCGCAATTCTTTTACCTTCTTTGTTGCGTTCTAATAACTTCACACCACAACCCAAGTCTGCGAGTCTTCATCCCATTCATATTCAGTTTCACCATCATCAGCGGGTGCTTCTACAGGCGGTACCCAACCAGCAAAATCCTCAAACATATCATCAGACCAAATCCAATTAGGATGTGGCTTAGGTGGTTTCACCCAATTTTTAACATCTTCATCCCACCAATAACCTTCGTGTTTTGTTTTATCGTAAGCTACTGGAGGGTCCCACGTTGCTGTTTCTGTGTTCAAAATCCATGAAGGATGAGGTTTCGGCAGAACAAAAATTTCTTCATCTGGTAACCAATGAAACCCGATGCCTGCATAATTTCCATGTAAAGGCGTTTTCCCATGATCGTGTTTGTTGCAATGTGTGTTGTAAGAAGTTTGAATCCAAGTACCTTCGATACCAATTTCATTTAGAAAATCGTGTCCTCGATGTTCTTCTCTGTCAGGTACAACCGTTACACAAACAACAACATTATTTTCATCTATTTGAGCAAAATGAGCCATCAGACTAAAGTCACCCATCTAAGTATTATGTAACCTGAACCGCCAGCACCGACATCGGAATTTTCGTGTCCGCTAGATGAACCACTACCACTATTAGCGGGTGCCGCCGCACTATCGCCTGAGTTGCTTGCCGCTACTCCGCTTGGTGCTGTTGCTCCCGCAGCGTTGCCACCACCTCCAGCACCACCAACACCAGTAGTCGTTGCAATAACACTGCTTCCTGTGGTTAACGGATGAGTAGCTCCTGGTCCACCAGCCCCTGAATTTAGTGGACTACCGTAAAAATTCCAAGGAGAAACATTGCT
>CENY01169632.1_pt1 | contig 17620 bp, 29 predicted proteins | sample 356181 | NCBI WGS metagenome assembly CENY01 (sample SAMEA2619840, study PRJEB7988) | marine metagenome | isolation source: saline water (ENVO:00002010), including
ACTATACTTCTTGGTGCAGCTGCACAATTTGGTATTTTTACAACGTTAATTGGTAGTATTTTTTTGGGATTTAACCTATCTCAATCTGCAGCAATAGGTATAATTGGAGGAGCTGATGGACCTACCGCCATTTACACCGCTTCTAAGTTAGCACCTGAACTTATTGGCCCAATCGCTGTAGCGGCATATAGTTATATGGCTCTTGTTCCAGTGATACAGCCTCCCATAATAAAAGCTTTAACTACCAAAGAAGAACGATCTCGAGAAATGGAACCTCCTCCTCCTACTAATCAAAAGATCTTAATTTTATTTCCGATTTTCACAACTATATTCATTGGGTTATTACTTCCATCTGCAATTCCTCTGATTGGAATGCTAATGCTTGGAAATCTTTTCCGTGAATCTCGCATAGTAGAAAGACTTGTTAAAACAACCGAAAATTCACTTCTTAATATTGTTACTATTTTTCTGGGCGTTTCTGTTGGTGCATCTATGACTTCAGAAAGCTTTCTTAAATGGGAAACAATAGGAATATTACTTTTAGGACTATTTGCATTCGCAATTGGGACTGCGACTGGTGTTATTTTTGGAAAAATCATGTCTTTCTTTAGCAAAACACCGATTAACCCTATGATTGGTGCAGCTGGCGTGAGTGCTGTTCCGATGTCAGCTAGAGTTGTACAGAAAATAGGATTAGAAGAAAATCCTAAGAATTTTCTGCTTATGCATGCTATGGGACCTAATGTTGCTGGAGTAATTGGTTCCGCAATAGCAGCTGGATTATTAATTTCTCTGATACAAAATTAAGGAACTTAACTAATGAATGCTCCACTTAAAGATATCAAAGTTTTAGATCTTACCAGAATTCTAGCCGGTCCATATTGCACTATGATGCTCGGTGATATGGGCGCAGAAGTTATAAAAATAGAGAATCCAAAGAATGGAGATGATACTCGCGGCTGGGGACCACCATTCTTAAATGGAGTAAGTACATATTTTATTTCAGTAAACAGAAATAAAAAAAGTATAACTTTGAACCTAAAAGAAAATGCAGGGAAAGATATACTCAGAGAACTTATTAGAAATTGTGACGTAATGGTAGAAAATTTTAGGCCTGGCACTTTAGATAACCTCGGATTTCCATGGACAGATATACAAAAGATTAATGAAAGAATTATTTTTGCATCAGTATCGGGATTTGGACAAACAGGTCCTCGAAAAAATGAACCAGGTTTTGACGTAGTGATTCAGGGAGAGGGAGGCATCATGAGTATAACGGGAGAACCAGATGGTCCTCCTACAAAAGTAGGAGCCTCAATTGGAGATATAACAGCAGGGATGTTAGCGGCACAAGGAATACTCCTAGCTCTGTACGCAAGGGAAAAAACAGGTAAAGGACAAATGGTTGATATAAGTATGCTAGATGGACAAATTTCACTGCTTACTTATCACGCCAATGCATTTTTTGCTACTGGGACTATTCCTGGTAGAAGAGGCAACAGGCATCCTTCAATTACTCCATATGAAACTTACAAATGCAAAGATGGCTACCTCAACTTAGGCGTCGGAAATGATTCTCTTTGGGAGAAATTCTGCGATGCGGTGGGACTAGAAAAGATCAAGAATGATAGCCGATTCCAAATAAACGCTGAAAGAGTAAGAAATAGAATAGAATTAGAAAAAATACTTATTCCCTTTTTCGAAAATTTTGAACTACAAAAAATGATTGAAATCCTTAGAAATGCTGGCATTCCTTGTGGTGCAATTAACAATTTAGAAGATGCACTTAATAACGAGCAAGTTATTCAAAGGGAAATGGTCCAAGAAATAGACATACCTGAAGCTGGAAAAACTAAAATAACTGGTATCCCTATAAAAATGTCTGAGACTCCTGGCGACATTAGAATCCCTCCTCCGAGCCTAGGAGAACATACTAATCAAATTCTTGAGGACTATCTTAATTTCACTAAATCAGAAATCCAAGATCTTCGTCAGAAGAATATAATATAGGGGAAAATAGTTTTGCTTAATCCTGCAAGAATAGATAAACCTAAATCCTTAAGTAAAATTGTGGTTGAAAAGATCAAAGAATCTATTATGAACGGCAACCTCAAACCCGGCTCCAAATTAATTGAGACACAATTAACAAATTCTCTGGGCGTGAGCAGAACTCCGCTTAGAGAAGCTTTTCGTGAACTTGCGGCTGAAGGATATATCACAATTTATCCCCATAAAGGAGCATTCGTAACAAAAATCACTAAAAAAGAAATAAAAGACCTATATATGATTACAAGCGTGTTAGAGGGACTCGCTACTAGATTAGCTACTCCTCTTTTATCTCTTGGTAAAAATAGGAAACATCTAGAAAAATTATTAAAAGAATTGAGAACTCATGAACAAGCTGGTGAAATAAGTAAATACTGGGAAACTAATCAACTATTTCACCAATTTATAACCAATTCATGCAAAAATGAAAAACTGAAAGTTGTTATTACGAATCTCCGAAGACAAATCCTAAAAACCAGAATTATAACTTTGAGAGTCCCAGGTCGTCTAAAATCATCCATGGAAGAACATGAAGAAATCCTAAAACATATCCTTAGAAATGAATCTAGAAAAGCAGAAAAAATGGTTATCAAACACCTTGAATTACAAGGAAAAATACTTTACGACATATCTGAAAAAACTTCGCAAGAAAATAATTTAGTCTAACTCTTTTTAACGAAGGTACTCTTTACTTCTGCAATCAATTGATCATCTTTAATTTTAAATCCTAATCCTCTTAAAAAAACAAATGACTTCTTGGTTTTTTCTACAAAACCTTCAAACCTTAGTGGAGTAAATATTTCTACAGGAGACCTATAGCGGATCTCACTTCTCGCAGAATAACATTTAACACCATTCAGAAATAAACAATTTGCCATCACATCATCTAAAATTGAAAAAAGAACACCTCCATGAAGTATATTATCATACCCTTGGTGTCTTTCATTAGGAGTGAATTCAGCTCTACAAATCTCACCATCTAATCTAAACTTAATTCTTAAACCAAATGTATTTTTAGAACCACAAACAAAACAATTATCTGCAATTCCTCTTGTATCATCAGAATTCATATTTTTACCAAAAAAAAGGGAGAAACATTTATTGTCTCTCCCATGATGAATTTCAAAGACTATGATTCTGTTTTATTTTCTTCCTTCTTTTGACGTACTTCTCTCCTAGCATCTTCTTTACTTGTATCTCTGTCAACTAGTTCAAGAATAGCCATATCCGCAGAATCACCAGGCCTTGGAGGCAATTTCAAAATTCTGGTATAGCCTCCAGGTCGGTCAAGATATCTAGGACCTATAACTTCCATGATCTTCTTAACAGATGAAGGAGTTCTTAAAATCCCTGCAACTCTTCTGCGAGCATGTAAGGAATTATTTTTACTTACAGTTACAAGTTTCTCAAAGTGTCGACGAACTTCCTTAGCTTTGGGCAGAGTTGTTCTAATCCTCTCTTCCTCAACCAAGGATGTCATCATATTTCTGGTCATGGCTATTCTATGTTCTGTTGTTCTATTAAGCCTTCGACCTGTTCTTCTATGACGCATCTTTCCTCTCCCTAAGAATCTTCTATGTTTTTTCCAATATCTTCATCTACTAAATCCAAATCACTAATATTCATCCCAAAAGATAAACCCATTGAAGATAAAATATGACGAATTTCATTTAGACTTTTTCTTCCAAAATTTCTTGTTTTAAGCATCTCACTTTCGGTCTTTGATACAAGCTCACCTAAAGTCTGTATTCTGGCTGCTTTAAGACAATTATAACTTCTAACTGTCAGTTCCAATTCTTCAATACTGCCATTTAGCGTTGCAATTAAATCATTGTGGGGTTCTTCAACTAATATCACTTCTTCTTCTTCTTCTTCTTCTTCAAAATTAATAAAAATAGATAAATTATCTTTTAAAATTTTAGCAGAATGAGCAAGAGCATCATCAGGAGAAACCGAACCGTCAGTTTCAACATCTAAAACTAAACTATCATAATCAGTATTGTCTTCTACTCGAGTTTTCTCTACCTTATATGAACAACGTCTAATTGGAGAAAATATAGAATCTATCGGTATAAACATCGGACCATACTCATCAACTAATTTCCGTTCAGCAGGAACGTATCCCTTTCCGGCATCAACAATTAATTCTATATCTAAAACAGCTTCTTCATTTAAAGTAGCAATTTTGTGTTCTGGATTTAAAATAAAAACACCTTGAATTGTCTGTATATCTCCTGCTTTAAATTCTCCACTTGAACCATCACTTTTGTAAGAAAGTCGTATAGGAAAATTTGTACTTTCTGCCTTAATTACCACTCCCTTTAAGTTTAAAATTATATTTGTAACATCTTCAACAACTCCTGGAACAGTAGAAAATTCATGATATACTCCCTCAATTCTAACTGCAGTTATAGCAGCTCCTTTAATTGAAGAAAGCATAATTCTTCTGATTGCATTTCCAAGAGTCAGACCAAATCCTCTCTCTAAAGGCTCCGCAGTAAAACGACCATACTCACTAGTCAAAGAATCTCTGTCAAAATTCAGAGAATCCGGTTTAACTAAATTCGCAAGATAATTCATTTAGTACCTCCGTCCGTCTATTGAATTCAATAGAATAATAAATCTTTATAAAATCATACTCTTCTGCATTTTCTAGGACGACATCCATTGTGCGGAATGGGTGTGACATCGATAATCAAACTAACTTCTAAACCAGTAGCTACTAAAGATCTTATAGCTGCCTCTCTACCTGCACCAGGACCACTGACATATACCTCTACCGATGTTACTCCAAGATCAAGTGCTTTTTTTGCGACTTCAGCCGCAGCTATCTGCGCAGCAAAAGGTGTACTTTTCCTAGAACCTTTAAAACCTTGACCACCAGCAGTTGACCAACAAACAACATTACCAGCATTATCAGAAATTGAAATTATAGTATTATTAAAACTAGCATTTATATGTGCTTGACCCGCACCAACAGATCTTCTTTCTCTTCTTCTCCTTCCAAATCTTTTTCCCTTAGGACCTTGTGCCAAAAGAATTCTCCTTACCAGTTTTAAAAAGTCTAAAAATCACACTATTCGCTTTTTATCGCTCCAACTGTCTTTCTTGGACCCTTTCTAGTTCGAGCGTTAGTGTGCGTTCTTTGTCCTCTTACAGGTAATCCTCGTCTATGGCGAAGACCTCTGTATGTTCCTAAATCCATTAATCTCTTTATATTTGAAGAAATGGTAGTTCTAAGTTCACCTTCAACTAAATATTCTCTTTCAATAATATCCCTTAAGTCTTGCAACTGATCTTCTGTCAGATCTTTAACTTTTGATAGCGATTCTATTTTAACAGCCTTAACAATCTTATCTGCAGTGCTTCTTCCAATCCCAAAAATACTTGTCAAAGCAATATTTACATTTTTTTCATTTGGTATATCGACCCCAGCCACACGTGCCATAAAATTTAATCTCCTTATTAGAAATCTTTAACCCTGTCTTTGCTTATGTTTAGGTTGAACACAAATTACACGAACAACACCTTTTCTTCTAATAATTTTGCACTTATCACACATCCTTTTAACGGAACTTCTTACTTTCATAATATTCCCTTTTTTATCTACTTATATCTACTCGTTATACGACCCCTAGTAAGATCATAGGGAGAAAGTTCTACTAATACTTTATCGCCAGGAAGAATTCTAATAAAATGCATCCTCATCTTTCCAGAAATATGTGCCAAAACCTTATGATCATTTTCTAATTCAACTCTAAACATCGCATTCGGCAAGGGTTCAAGAACGACACCTGAAACTTCAATTACATCTTCCTTAGGTTTACGTTCATTAACCTCCTGATCCTCAGTTTTCTTCTTTTTCTTTCTTCTTCCTGATTGTCTAGGCATTTAAAATACTCAAAATATCAGGTCCCTCCTCAGTAATTGCAATTGAATGTTCAAAATGTGAAGACAGTTTCAAATCTTCTGTAACAACCGTCCACTTATCTTCTAAAATTTTCACATTCTCAGTACCCTGATTAAGCATAGGTTCGATTGCTAGAACCATACCCGCCTTAAGCTCAACACCCGTTCCGGCCATTCCGAAATTAGGTACTTGCGGCTCTTCATGCAAATGGGTACCAACTCCATGACCAACAAAATTTTTTACTACTGAATAACCGTTTTTTTCAGCATTTGCCTGTATAGCACTCGAAATATCGTGCAATTTTTTTCCAGGAAATGCTTCCTTTATACCTAACATTAATGATTCACGACAACAACTTAACAATTTATTCACACTACTTGGCACTAAACCAACCTCGAATGTTATTGCATGATCTCCATAATAACCATTTAAATTAGCACCAATATCAATACTTACTATATCACCTTCCAAGAGTTTTCTCTCAGACGGAACACCATGAACTACTTGCTCATTAATAGAAGCACAAATCGTATGTTCATACCCTCTATATCCCTTAAAAGCAGGCAAAGCACCATTTTCTAATAAAATGGACTCTGCAAGAGTATCAAGTTCCAAAGTCGACACTCCTGGACATATATTCCTACTAACGGCATCCATTGCTAAAAGAACAATTCTGTTACTTTCCCTTATTTTCTCAATCTCAGCCGCAGATCTAAGGACAATTGCCATTAAATCCGAACTTCATCTAAAGCTTCAAAAACTCTCTTAGAAATTTCTTCCGTTTCTCCAATTCCATGAACCTTAACCAGTTTTCCCATACCCTCGTAAAAATTAACCAAAGGTGATGTACTTTCTTGATAAACTTCTAAGCGTTTTGAAACCGTTTCTTCCAAATCATCTTCTCTGACATATAAGCTTTCGCTATTACATTTGCTACATTTGGATACTTTGACAGTATTAGGATAAACTGCACCACAATCATTACAAGTCAAGCGTCCTGAAAGTCGCCTTACCACTTCTTCGTTAGAAACGTCTAACAATAAAGCAAGATCGACACTCCTTGAAATTTGTTTATCTAAGGCTTCTCCCTGAGCAAGATTTCTAGGAAAACCATCTAAGATATAACCATTTTCACAATCATCCTCAGCTAATCTTTCTTGCATAAGTTCAATAATCAAATTATCAGAAACTAGTTTCCCCTCATTCATTACTCTTTCTACTCTCAAGCCTAGAGAAGATTGTTCTCTTACAGATGCTCTTAACATGTCACCTGTCGAAATGCGTGGAATTTTTTTCTTCTCACTAATTATTGCCCCTTGAGTCCCTTTACCAGAACCAGGGGCTCCTAAAAGGATGATTTTCAAAATCTATCTCCCACGAATCCTTCCACGTTTAAGAAACCCTTCATAATTTCTCATTACAAGATGGCTCTCAATTTGTCTTTGTGTATCAACTGCAACACCTACAACAATAAGCAGAGCTGTACCGCCAAAATAAAAAGGCACATTGAACCACTGAACAAGATAGGTTGGTAATATAACAATTGCACTTAAATAAATAGCACCAAGAAATGTAAGCCGACTTAAAGTTCTATCTATAAAATCAGCTGTTGGCTTTCCAGGTCTACGTCCTGGCACAAAACCACCATATTTCCTCAAATTTTCAGCAACATCCATAGGATTAAAAATAATAGCAGTATAAAAATACGCAAAGAAAAAAATTAAAATTATGGTTAGTACAACATAGAAAGGATTTGGCGGAGTTAGCATTGCACTAAGATCTTTTAACCATCCAACACTTGAAAATTGCGCTATAGTCGCTGGGAATAGAATCATTGAACTAGCAAAAATAGGAGGAATAACCCCGGATGTATTAACCTTAAGAGGCAAATGGGAATCTTGTCCTCCAGCCATCTTCCTTCCAACAACTCTCTTAGGATACTGTATTCTTATCCGTCGCTGTCCAGCTTCAAACCATACCACTAAAGCAACAACTGAAATCATTAATATTGTGATAATTATCATAACAAAAGGTTGTATTTCACCAGTGCTTAGAAGACGGAAAGTATTCATAATAGCTCCAGGCAGCCCAACAACTATTCCTGCAAAAATAACAAGAGATATCCCATTTCCTATACCACGCTCTGTTATCTGTTCTCCTAACCACATAATAAATGAGGTGCCAGCAACTAAAGTTAGAACCGTCATCAACCTAAAACTCCAACCGGGTTCCGGAACAATTGCCGCACCAGTAGGTGAAGTCATCTGCTCTATGCCCACAGCTATACCAAAACCTTGAATTGTTGAAAGAAATACAGTTCCATATCTTGTATATTGACTGATTTTCTTCCTTCCCGATTCTCCTTCTTTCTTTAAACGTTCTAAGTGTGGAACTACAACAGTCAATAATTCTAAAATAATAGAAGCACTAATATATGGCATTATCCCTAACGCAAATATTGTCAGCTGACTTAAAGCTCCACCTGTAAAAAGATCAAAGAACTGCATAATTGTACCGCCACTTCTTGTAAGTTCAGCAAAAAAAGCTGAAAGAGCAACAGTATCAATTCCTGGTGTGGGGATATGCGCACCTATTCTAAAAACGGCCAATAGACCTAATGTAAACAAAATCCTACTCTTCAACTCAGGAATCTGAAGGATACTTGGAACTCGGGACTCTCTCATTAATTAGAATCCTCCGATGTTACATTTAGAACTACAATTTCTATTGTTCCACCCGCATCTTCTATTTTTTGTCTAGCTGATTGACTACATTTCTGTATTTTTAAATGTAACTTTTTCTTAATATCCCCAAAACCTAAAAGTTTTACTCCATCTTTTGATTTCTTAGATGCAAGACCCATTTTTAAAAAATTCTGAAAATCTAAAGTAATCCCATTTTCTAAACTTTCAAGTGTACCAACATTAATTTCAGAATAATTTTTCCTAAATCGATTATTAAAACCTCTTTTAGGGAGCCGTCTCTGAAGTGGCATCTGCCCACCCTCAAAACCGACTTTTCGGCTATATCCTGAACGTGACTGTTGTCCTTTCATTCCTCTACCGGAGGTTTTTCCTGTCCCTGAACCTGCACCCCTGCCCACTCTTTTACTTTTTGAAGTTGCTCCGAACTTGCCCTTCAAAGTATTTAGAGAAACAGAAATATTTTCCTGTAATTCTTCTTTTATTGGTTTTGACAATTTATCCACCTAGAAAGACCCTCAAGTCTTTTCCTTTACTCTAATCATATGTTTTACTTTAAATGCCATTCCCCTCAATTCAGGAGTATCGTTTCGTGTAACAGACTGATTAATTTTCTTTAGTCCTAATCCACGTAGTACCAACTTTTGTTTTGAATTTGCAGAAGAGACACTCCTTACCAGAGTTAACTGGAGTTCAGGATTTTTTTTTGCCTTAGGCTTTTTTGTAGCCTTCTTTTCTTTTATCGGCTCTTCTATTTTATTTTCTTCTGACATTAATTTTTAAACCTTACAATTGAAAATTATGAAGATTCCTCTTCTAAACCTCTCAAAGCAATAACTTCACTACGAGTCCTTAATGACATGAGTCCGTTTATAGTCGCCTTAGCAGAATTATGAGGATTGTTAGTGCCAATGCACTTCGTCAGGATATCTCTTACTCCCGCAACATCTAGAACCGCTCTGACAGGTCCACCCGCAATTACTCCGGTCCCTCTTCCAGCAGGTTTAAGAAAAACTCTACCAGCACCATATTTCCCCATTGCTTCATGCGGAATTGTTTCCCCTTTAAGAGAAATACGAACCATAGCTCTCCTCGCTTTTTCAAGAGCCTTTTGTATAGCTTCTGGCACTTCATTAGCTTTTCCCATACCGATTCCTACTTGACCTTTCCTGTCGCCGACAGTTACCAAAGCACTAAAACTAAAGCGACGTCCACCCTTAACAACCTTTGCAACTCGGTTGATATGTATGACTCTATCAATAAATTCTTTATCATTAATATCTTCTTTATTTTCGACTTTTCCATCAGTTCGAGCCATTAGAATTTAACCCCCATCTTTCTTATACCATCTGCAAGAGCACGAACCCTGCCATGATAATTATACCCATTTCTATCATATACAATTGATTCTATTCCTTTTTCTTTTGCTCTAGACCCTAAAATCTCTCCAACTAACTCTGCTCCTTTAATATTACTTGGCTTGACTTTCGAATCCTTGATCTCTTCACTTTTCTCTGTAAAAATATTTTCTGTTGATGATGCGGACAAAATTGTCTTTTTTTCTTCATCATCTATTAACTGACAATAAATATGTTTAGAACTCCTAAAAACAGTTAATCTCGGTCTTTCAATCTTCCCAAAAACTTTCTTACGAATTCTATCTTTTCTTCTTATCCAAGATTTATATCTGTTACTAATAGCCAATTTTATATACCTCAAAAATATTAAACAGCTGTTTTTCCAACTTTCTTTCTAACATATTCACCTGCATATCTAATCCCTTTGCCTTTATAAGGCTCAGGTGGTTTAACACGTCGAATTTCTGAAGCCACCCAACCAACTATTTCTTTATCAATTCCCTTTACTTTGATAGTACTTTTTTCCCTATCGCTTTCTACTTCAAAATCTATTCCATCAATCGGATCTATATTGACCGGATGTGAAAATCCAATATTTAAAACTAGATTTTTCCCTTTCAATTCAACTCTGTAACCAAGACCTATTACTTCCAAGGTTTTCTCAAAACCGTTCGAGACTCCCTCTACCATATTGAAAATTAATGACCGAGTAAGTCCGTGAAGAGACTTATCAGTCTGAGAATCAGATGTCCTGCTGACATTTATTACATTTTCATTTAGTTCAACCTTAGGTCTTTCATGAAGTTCTCTTGTTAACTCACCTTTCGGGCCCTTAACAGTTATAACTGTACCCTCTAAAGTAACATTAACATTATCTTGAACATTAATCGGTTTTAACCCTACACGTGACAAAAGATTCTCCTTTTACCAAACTTCACATAAAACTTCGCCGCCCACACCTAGATTTCTAGCTTCATCATCAGTAACTATACCTCGTGAGGTCGACAAAATTGCGACACCCATTCCATTCAACACCTTAGGGATTGTTCCTTTATTAACATAAACCCTTCTTCCAGGCTTACTAACACGCTTAAGATCATTAAGAACAAGTTTTCCGTCAATCTTTTCTAGTAACTGGATTGAAATCTCAGTCTGTCCTGTACTTCCGTCTTTTATTTCGTAACTATCTATATACCCTTGAGTACGCAGAATACCAACAATATTCGATTTAATTCGACTTCCAGGAACAACCAAACTCAGATGGCCTGCTCTAATAGCATTTCGAATTCTTGTTAATAAATCTGCTATAGGGTCTGTCATACTCATTAAAAAAAATCTCCTTTACCAACTTGATTTTGTAACTCCAGGGATTTGTCCAGCCAAAGCCATTTCTCTGAAACAAATTCTGCATAACTTGAACTTTCTATAATAACCTCTTGGCCTGCCACACCTTTGACATCTATTATATGAACGCACTCCAAATTTCGGAGTCTTCATCTGTTTCGCAATTAAACTTTGTTTGGCCACAAAACACCTCTTTATCTTTTTCTAAAAGGAAAACCCATTGACTCTAAAAGTGCCTTCCCTTCTTCGTCACTTTTAGCAGTTGTTTCTATAACTACACCTAGGCCTCGTGATTTATCTACACTATCAAAACTTATTTCTGGGAAAATAACCTGTTCTCTAATGCCCAAACTATAGTTTCCCTTTCCATCAAAGGACCTTTCATTTAACCCACGAAAATCTCTAACACGCGGGAGTGCAATACTTAAAAGTCGATCAAAGAAATACCACATATTTTTTCGTCTTAGAGTAACCATTACTCCTATAGGAGTGCCTTCTCGCAACTTAAAATTAGCTACAGATTTCTTAGCTTTTGTAATAACAGGTTTTTGACCTGAAATAGCAGTCAATTCTTCAACTCCCTTATCGAGAACACTAGCGTTTTGGGATGCCTCTCCTAACCCCATATTTAAAGTAATCTTTGAAAGAGTAGGAATTTGCATTATATTTTTATATCCAAATTTACTCTTCAAATCACTAATTACCTGTTCTCTGTATCTATCAAGTAAACGGGGTGTATCACTCACTTTACAAAAAACCTTTCATTTATAATTAAATAGTATCTAAAATCTCGCCACTTCTCTTTGTAACTCTTACAGAACTTCCATCTTCCAATTTTTTCCTACTTACACGGGAAGGTTTACTCGTTTTTGGATCAATAGGCAATACGTTACTTATATGTATTTTCCCTTCACGCTCAAGGATACCGCCCTGTTGATTCACTTGACTTGGTTTTGTATGCCTTTTAATCATATTTAATTTTTCAACAAGGACCTTTTTTTCCTCAGTTAAAACCTGCAATACCTTGCCTCGTTTCCCTCTTTCTTTACCGGATATCACTTCAACAATATCCCCTTTTTTTACATGATTCTTCTGCATACTCTCCCTCACAGAACCTCTGGAGCTAAAGAAGCAATCCTCATAAAACGCTTCCTTCTTAACTCTCTAGCAACAGGACCAAAAATACGTGTGCCAACTGGTTCCCTAACTTCATTAATAATCACAACAGCGTTATCATCAAATTTTATACAAGTACCATCATCTCTACCAATTTCTTTTGCAGTCCTCACGACTACGGCTCTTCTTACTTCTCCCTTCTTTACATTACTATTAGGAACGGCTTCTTTTATAGCAACAACTATAACATCACCTATACTTGCGTACTTTCTCTTTGACCCACCAAGAACCTTAATACACTGCGCACGCTTAGCACCTGAGTTATCTGCTACACCACAAACTGTTTGAACCTGAATCATGAATATCTTCCTAAAACTATTTAGATTTCTCTATAATTTCTAATAAACGCCAATTCTTATTTCTACTGATTGGTCTTGTTTCTATTATTCTCACACGATCCCCAACGTTTAACTCATTTTGATTGTCATGAACAAGATAATTTTTTCTTCTTCTAATAACTCTTTTGAAAGTTTTATGCATATAAGTACGAGCTACCTGAACGCTAGCGGTTTTATCCATACTTGAACTTATTACCCTACCTTCTCGAACTTTCCTTCTTCCACCTTTCAACATTCAAGAAACTCCTATGCGCTAAACAGATTGATCCTGTGTGTGTTTAAGTTGATTTCTATAAGTTAGAATTCTCGCAAGATCTTTTTTTAAAATTGATATACGAGAAGTGTTGTCCAACTGACCAGAAGATTTTCTAAATTTGAGATTAAAAAGTTCCAAACGGATCTCATTCTGTTTAGTTTCTAGCTCATCTTCTGTTAAATCTTTTATTTCTGTAAATTTCAATTAAAACTCCATTAAACGGAAACTATTCTAGTTTTACATGGCAACTTTCTAGCTGCTAAACGAAGTGCTTCTCTAGCAATTGAATCTGGCACACCATCCATTTCGTAAAGAATCCTTCCCGCTCGAACTGGAGCATGCCATGCTTCAGGAGCACCCTTACCTTTACCCATTCTAACTTCAGCAGGTTTCCTAGTAATAGGCTTATCAGGAAAAAGTCGAATCCAAATTCTTCCACCCCTCTTTATGTGACGCGTCATTGCAATTCTTGCCGCTTCAATTTGGCGAGCAGTCAGATAAACTGATTCTACAGACTGCAAGCCATAAGAACCAAAATTAAGTCTAGCGCCTTTATCAGTCTTTTTCCCAATACGACCCTTTTGCATTTTCCTGAATTTCGTTTTCTTTGGTTGTAACATTAAATTTTTGCTCCGTTCTAATTTTCCTTAACTGATTCTGAAAAATCTTTTTGGGTTTTCCTTATAATTTCACCTCGAAAAATCCAAGTTTTAACTCCAATAACACCGTATGTTGTGTGTGATTCTGCAAACCCATAATCTATATCTGCTCTCAAAGTCTGCAAAGGAACCCTTCCCTCACGATACCACTCAGTCCTTGCAATCTCAGCACCACCTAAACGTCCAGCACATTGGATCTTTATACCCTTAGCGCCAAACCTAAGTGCTGAAGTCACTGCCTTCTTCATAGCTCTTCTAAAAGCAATTCTTCTCTCAAGCTGCAATGCAATATTCTCAGAAACTAATTGTGCATCTATTTCAGCCCTTCTAATTTCTTTGATATTCACATGAATTTGCTGTCCAGTTATCTTCTCCAAATCAGATTTGAGTCTATCTACTTCGGAACCTCTTTTTCCAATAATGATTCCAGGTCTTGCAGACCAAATATTAATCCTGCAATTTTGACTTGCTCTCTCAATATTCACTCTACTAACACCTGCATTTTGCAAACGACTCTTTACGAATTTTCTAATTTTTATGTCGTCATGTATAAAGTCAGGGTAATTTTTTCCAGCAAACCATGTAGATTCCCATTCTCTCGTTACACCAACTCTAAAACCAACTGGATTTACTTTTTGTCCCATTATATTCCCCTATTCCTATTCGCCTAGAACAATTTTAACGTGACATAATTTATGTCTTACTCTACCCATACGTCCTCTAGCTCTAGCTCGATGCCTCTTAAGTACCGGACCTTGATCAACCATTGCACTCTCGACAAAAAGAGTACTTGGATCATCGTTCTCTCCTTTATCAGTAGCATTAGAAAGAGCAGACAAAACAACTTTCTCAAGAACTTTTGCAGATGCTCTTGGTGAAAGCCTTAAAAAAGACAAAGCCTCAGAAACTCTTTTTCCAGAAATAGCCTTAGCCAATTGTCTAGTTTTTAGAGGTTTTGCTCTATAATATTTTAGTGTTGCTTCTGACATTAAATTCCCCAATCTAGAAACTATTTTAAAGTTACTGTTCTTTTTGTAACACCTGAATGAGAACGAAAAGTCCTTGTTGGTGAAAAATCGCCTAATTTAAAACCAACCATGTTCTCATGAACATAAACAGGAATAAATTTCTTTCCGTTATGTACTGAAAAAGTAAATCCAATAAATTCAGGTACTATTGTTGAACGTCTTGACCATGTTTGAATCATCTTCTTCTCACCACTTTCTTCCATTGCTCTTACTTTTTTCATTAGATGATCATCAACAAAAGGTCCTTTATGTAAAGATCTAGGCATTTTAGTCTATTCCCTTTTATTTAACTTTCCGTCTTCTAACAATAAATTTAGATGAACTTTTATTAACATTCCTCGTTTTATAGCCCTTGGTTGGTTTCCCCCACGGTGTGACTGGATGACGTCCACCTGAGCTTTTACCTTCTCCACCTCCTAGAGGATGATCAACAGGATTCATCGCAACTCCTCTAACATGAGGTTTTTTTCCCAACCACCTCTTCCTACCTGCTTTTCCCAAACTTATATTAGAATGCTCAGAATTGCCAACTTCACCAATAGTTGCTGAACAAGACAAACTAACCATCCTTATTTCACCTGATGATAATCGGAATTGAGCATAACCCTCTTCTTTAGCCATTAACTGGGCACTCGCACCAGCACTTCTTGCTATCTTTCCTCCACCTCCTGGCTTCATTTCAATATTATGACATAGAGTTCCCATTGGAATTTTTGATATTGGAAGTGCATTTCCGACTCGAATTCCAGAATCAGGACCAGAAACCAAAATTTCCCCAACTTTCAATCCATCGGGTGCAAGTATATATCTCTTTTCTCCATCTTTATAAACTAATAATGCAAGACGTGCAGAACGATTTGGATCATATTCTATTGAGCTAACTTTTGCTGGGATTCCTATTTTCTCTCTTTTAAAATCAACAACTCTATAACGGCGTTTGTGCCCACCACCTCTATGATAAGCTGTTATTCTACCTAGATTATTCCTTCCTCCGCTTTTTGATAAACCCTTAGTTAAAGACTTTTCTGGAGGATTCTTGGAAAGATCATCCCTAGTCAAAATACTCTGAAAACGTCTACCTGGTGACGTTGGTTTATATCTTTTAACTGGCATCTATTTCCCTTCCCGATTACGTTGTTTCAAAAAACTCAACATTATCACCTTCTTTCAGCGTAACAATTGCTTTTTTCCATGAAGACTTTACGCCAAGGTATCTACCCATTCGAACCTTTTTTTCAGGCATTTTTATTGTGTTAACATTTAGAACAGTCACATTAAATAATTCTTCAACCGCGTTTTTAATTTGAATCTTATTCGCAGCATTTTTAACTTCTAAAACAATTTTATTTGATTGCTCACTAATGGATATACTTTTCTCAGTAACACAAGGTCTTACTATAATCGAAGTAGAATCCATAATTTAACCTGCCAATCTTTGCTCTAATTTGTCCAGAGCAACTTTTTCTATTACTAAAAAATCATGTTTTATAACATCATAAGGGTTAATGCCCTTCACAGAAATCTTATTTACTTTTTTTAAATTCCTTAAAGAAAGTCCAAAATTTTCATTATGATCTTCGTAAACAAATAAAATTTTTCCTGAAATATCCATTTTACTTAGAATATTTAAAAAATCAGAAGTTTTAGAAGTCTCCAAATTTAATTCATCAACCAACCTAAGTTTTTTTTCGGAAAATTTTAAGTTCAAGACACTCTTCAAGGCCTTCATAGCAACTTTCTTATTAATTTTCTGTGTATATTTTCGTGGTTTAGGACCAAAAGTTATTCCACCATGACGCCATATGGGAGACTTAACGTCACCTGCACGTGCCCTGCCACCACCTTTTTGATTCCATGGTTTTGCACTAGTTCCATGAACTTCACTCCTGGTTAACGTAGAATGTGTACCTAATCTTCTATTTGCAAGTTGAGATTTAATAACCTGATGAACTAGATGTAATTTCACTTCTCCATCAAACAGAGAATCTGAAAACTCTATTTCATTTTTAGATAAACTTTTCATATTTAACATTTCAATTTTTGCCATATAAGACCTCAACCACCTCTTGCCATACGTTTAGACGCTTTCAATGGATTTAAACTTCTTTTGCTTTCCTGTTTTACACCTTCATCTTTTTTCTTGCCTTTCAAAGAATCTCTAACTACCAGCAAGGAATTTGTTCCTCCAGGTATAGAACCACGAACAATTAAAATATTTTTTTCTGGAACAACATCTACAACTAATAGTCCCTCTGCAGTACTTTTCTTATTTCCCATCTGGCCAGGCATTTTCTTTCCCTTGAAAATTTTTGATGGCCATGCTGCATGACCAACAGAGCCTAAACCACGGTCAAACATACCGCCATGTGTAGCTGGACCACCTCCAAAACCATGTCTTTTCATTCCTCCAGCAAAACCTTTTCCTTTGGAAATTCCACTCACATCTACATAACTTCCTCTGTCAAACACTGTAACATCAAGAATTTCACCTTCAGACAGATTATCTTTATCTGAGGGAGATGGAACTTCTTTTAAATAACGAAATGGCTGTAATCCTCTACTTGAGAAATGAGAAAGTTCGGCTTTTGTTAAACCCTTCTCTTTTTTCGGGATAAAACCCAACTGCAACGAATCATAACCTTCCTTATCGATTGTTCTCTTTTGAACAATAGTACATGGTCCTGCTCTGAGAACAGTTACTCCTATAGTTCCTCCATCCGGAGAAAAGATTTGAGTCATTCCAACTTTGTACGCAAGTAAATAATTATTTGTTGCGCTTCGTTTTTCCTCTGCCTGTTCTTCA
>CENY01021262.1_pt1 | contig 17585 bp, 17 predicted proteins | sample 356181 | NCBI WGS metagenome assembly CENY01 (sample SAMEA2619840, study PRJEB7988) | marine metagenome | isolation source: saline water (ENVO:00002010), including
AGCAATCGGGGAATCAGGGCCTATTATTGACTTAGAAGTTATCCAACTTGCACTTCGATGCATGGGAAGCCTCGGTCTAGACAATATGCATTTAATACTAAACAACATAGGCGACCCCGCAGATCGCCTCAAATACATTACCGCGCTTAAAGAGCATCTTTCAGCTCATACTTCTAACATGGGTGAAAATGATCAACGTAGATTCCAAACAAATCCTTTAAGAATACTTGATTCAAAAGAATTAGCAGATGAATCTTTTATCAGGCTTGCGCCCAAAAGCACTGATTTCCTTGGCATTGATGCGCAAGCTCATTGGGATGAACTCTTAGGTTACTTAGGATTCATGAATATCCCATTCTCTCTAGATCACAAATTGGTAAGAGGACTGGATTACTACACGCGTACAGTATTTGAAATTCACCCATCTCTCACTGGTAGCCAAAGCGCAGTCTGTGCGGGGGGACGTTATGACGGCTTATTTGAGCAACTCGGGGGAAAACCCACACCTGGAATCGGATTTGCTGCCGGAATTGAACGCCTAATACTAAATATTCAGCTTCAGTCCTCGAATTCTCATATATCAGGGAAAAAACCAATCGTAATCTGCTATAACTCTGCCCCGGCAAAAAATAATTCATTGAAGTTAGCAGATGAATTGCGCGCAGAAAATCATCCTGTACTACTTGCGCCTGATAGAAGCCTTAAATCCCAATTAAGATTTGCTTCAAATTCTGGCGCCAAACAAGTACTTATTATCGGCCAAGACGAGCTACTTAATAACAGTATTATTTATCGTAATATGGAGAGCGGAGATCAGATATCCCTCAAACTCGTCGACTTAGTCAAGCATTTAAGCCAAAATATCTAGGATACGTCTATATTAATAGTTGTGGTGCGCGCCGCGACAAAGATACTAGTCGCAGGATTAGGCGCTTTATTAACCCAAAATTGTACTAATGCATTTGTATAACCCGATCTACTAATACTGATCGGCAATAAGTATTCACCGGTCTTCTGAATAGTGGTCGAAAACCAGAGGTCTTCTGATCCAGCTTTGGATACCTTTGCGTAAACTCGCTGGCCTTTGGAGACGCTTATCCCGTCTGCTTTAACGGTACCCTTAAATATTGCAGGAATACTGGGTGGAGTACCTTGAGATGTCCCTGAAAGCGGTGCATCAATTATGCTGACTCCCGTTTCAAGCCTTGGAATGATGGTGTTAATTAATCCGTCTACAGATGCGGCGTATATTTCACCTGTCCTCCCAATAGCAATATCTATCATATGCTGCTCATTCATCCTAATACCACGTAATCTACCCATATTATCAATCACAGCAGCTCCATCAGAGTCGCTAGAAGACAAGCCTTGCAACTGAATGTACCGCAATCCGGTATTAAAATCCTGACGCGATCCAATTACTCTTGATGAGCTCTTCTGAACCGTAGTTGTCAATCCACCTTGGCGAAGCATGATTAAAGTTGCATCTAATGCTGGATCACCTGTCGCAGTTAAGTTGAATGAAGAATATTGCTCACCAGGGCTAATCACTTCTAATAAAGCTAAATCTAAGTCATCATCCCTGCCCACTACCCATGCCCTGCCGTTTGACCCCGAAGGGGTGAAAAAGTCCGCAAGGGGGGACTGACCTAAGCTAGAAGAAGTAGTCAGGATACGAGACTTTTCTGCATCTATAAATAGTCCTGTCCATGTTTTGGTTCCAGCCACAAGCTTAGCTACAGCAGGCTCAGCTAATGATATCCCTTGTTCCAGAGTAGGAGTTGGAGTAGGTGTAGGAGTTGGCGAAGGCGTAGGAGTAGCCGTAGGAGTTGGAGTTGGTGAAGGCGTGGGAGTAGCCGTAGGGGCAGGAGTTGGCGTCACCGTAGGAGTAGGAGTTGGAGGCAGCGGCGTTGGAGTAGCTGTAGGAGTAGGAGTTGGAGTAGCTGTAGGAGTAGGAGGTGCAGGCGTAGGGGTAGGGTCTGCGCTTGCGCAGGCAGCCACAAGGCCAATCACCATTACAAAAGCTGGTGCTAACAAAGCCACTTTTAACGATTTAAACAATATCTACAACTCCATAGGTATAGATTTTACAACGCTAGAAACGTAGGATGGCAATGAGGTTCACTAGCGGTTTTTTTCAATGTGTGTATGTAAAGCTGCCTTATTTTGTAATCTGGTACCATGTAGGGGCTTCATTCGTTACTTAAATTTTCGAAAATAGAACAAGAGATATGATAGAGAGGCTAGAAAATTTCCTAAAAAGAGTTCAGGAGATCGATGAACTTTTTTCCGACCCTGAAGTAATCTCCAATCCTGAACTCTTAAGTAAACTTGCAAAAGAACGAGCAGATCTACTTCCAGTCGCAAGTTCATTTGAATCATTAAAAAATGTTCAAAAGGAACTTGATGATGCTAAAAATATGGCAAATGATCCTGATCTCGAAGTAGCTGAAATGGCTAATGAAGAGGTTGAAAAGTTGCTCTTTGAGGTCGAAAGATTAGAGCAAGTTTTACGTAACGCTTTACTACCTAAAGATCCGAATGACGATAAAAACGTAATTATGGAGATTCGTGGCGGCACCGGAGGGGATGAAGCAGCGCTCTTTGCGGGGGATCTGTTCAGGATGTACCAAAGATATGCTCAAAAAAATGGGCTAGAAGTAGACATCATCAACCTAAATGAAACTGAGCAGGGTGGCATAAAAGAAGTAGTCTGCACTATTCAAGGGGAAGCCGCTTATAGGCTGCTAAAGCATGAAAGTGGTGTACACCGCGTTCAGCGTGTGCCAACCACTGAAACCCAAGGACGCATACATACTTCCACTGCAACCGTAGCAGTACTACCAGAAGTAGACGAGGTTGATGTACAAATTCGATCCGAAGATCTGCGTATTGATATATTCCACTCCGGAGGGCCCGGAGGGCAAAATGTCAACAAAGTCGCGACTGCCGTGCGAGTAGTACACAACCCAACAGGCATTGTCGTGGTCTCCCAAGGTGAACGTTCACAATTACGAAACAAAACAGAAGCCCTTTCCGTCTTGCGATCGCGCTTGTATGAGCAGCAAATACGCGAACAAGAAGAGTCCACTTCTGCTACTCGTAAATCACAGGTGGGAAGCGGTGAACGTTCTGAAAAAATACGTACCTACAACTTCCCGCAGGACCGCCTCACAGACCACCGCATCAATATGTCAATACATGGACTTCAAGAAATAATGGTTGGGGCAGGACAATTTGGTTCATTAGTCGAATCATTATTACAAGACGAACAGGCTAGATTACTTGAAGAAGCCGAAACTGAAACTCAAAAACGTGGGTAGTCTAATTTACTTTGCCCTCCATTAAACAAGTTATCCATGAATTCCAAGCAGAATTGGCTAGAATCAGCTTCGAAGAAGCGCGTTTAGAAGCAGAATTGATATGGATGAAAATTTTAAATCTCTCCCGTGCCGAATTATTTAGCTACGGACATACCGAATTAAAGGACAAAAAGAAAAGAAAGGCAGCTATGTCCTTACTAAATCGGCGATTAAAGAACGAACCGCTAGCGCACCTTATCGGCTCTAAGGAATTCTTTGGTATTAGTCTGAAGACCTCATCAAAAGCCCTAGTACCAAGACCTGAAACAGAAATTGTCGTATCGGAAGCGCTAGAGATTCTAAAAGGGAAAGGAAATCATCTGATTGCGGACGTAGGTTGCGGAACTGGAGCAATTGCTATCTCTATTGCAAAGAATAGTCCGAAAACTCAAGTATATGCTCTAGATATTTCAAAAAATGCTATAAACCTAGCTACTGAAAACATTAGATTGCATCAGTTAGGCAAACAAATACAAATCATACAAAGCGATTTGTTAGAAAATTTGCCACGGAAAGTAAATATGCTCTTAGCCAATCTCCCTTATATCCCGACTATTGATTTACCTTTCTTGCAAAGTGAAGTTCAGTTATATGAACCATTAAAAGCATTAGATGGGGGTATAAATGGCACAGAGTTAATTAATCGATTTCTCCGAGAATCTAAATCATCTTTACTCCCAAAAGGAATAATCATTTTGGAAATAGATCCTAAACAAGTGAAGGAAATTTTGTCCTTATCGTCAATGTATTTCCCTGCTTCTTCATATAAGGTCGTACATGATGCGGCAGATAGAGCTCGTGTCATTGTTATACATACAAATATATCCTCGAGCCCCAACGGAACTAACTAGCATGGAATTAGAACCCGGCATCCATCAAATGACATTTGGCCGAGAGCCATTGCCTGGCTTTCCAGCCCCGAATTCATACTTAGTGTTCGGATCTAATTCTGCAATTCTAATAGATACGGGTTGGGAGAATGATACCGATCATTTAAGCCGGATGGCCTACTTAAAAGAGGTGGCTGCACCTCCAATATCAGAAATCATTATTACGCACCGGCATCCAGATCATAGTGGCGGGGCTCTGCATTTGCACAGAGAATTAAAAGCCCCTTTAGCATGCCACTATAAAGATTTAGAAATAATCGAAAGAGATCGACTACACAATCAATTACAAGTTACCTCATCATTATCTGGGGGGGAAGCAAGGGATTTGGGAGGCCTCCAATTACACTTATTACACGCTCCTGGTCATACATTCGGATGCCTTGCCATTTATATACCTGAACGTGAAGTATTATTCACAACTGATACAGTAATGGGCATTTCTACTACGAGCATAAATCCTAATGATGGAAGTCTCTCTGAATACATGCAAACACTCAAATTGTTCCAAGAAATTAATCCGCGAATAATGTATACGGGTCATGGTGCTGCCGTAAAAAATCCCCGTGAAAGATTAAAAAAATTAATCGACCATCGTATCCAACGAGAAATCTCAATATTAAGAGAATTGAAAGGAAAACCCATGAGTTCAGCCCAGCTTAGTGATGTAATATACAAAGGATTGCCCTCTTCAAGGAAACCACTAGCTGAACGACAAATCCTGACAACCTTAGCTAAATTACTTGAAGACAATGCAGTAACTAAAAACTCTGACGATACTTACGAAGCAACGTAAAAAATTTCAATGGTGAAACCGTGCAAACGATATACGAATCAAAAGTCTTTCCTTTAAATACCACTGTGTCCGACAATAATCATTTAGAAATCGGTGGATGCGACATTGTTGAGCTAGCCAAGCAATTCGGCACTCCACTCTATGTGTATGACGAACGAACCCTGCGCACTCAGGCCCAGGGATTTCTAGAATCTTTTGGACGGTATTACCCGAATAGCAAGGTAGTCTACGCTTGTAAAGCATTTATAAATATCCCTTTAGCACGATACCTTGCGGACTTAGGCCTAGGGTTTGATGTCGTATCAGGGGGAGAGCTTGCAATACTTAAAGCTGCGAACGTGGACCTTGCAACAGTCGATTTTCATGGCAACAATAAGACTCCGCAAGAAATTTGGAACGCTCTAGAATGGGGCGTCGGACATTTTGTGATTGATAGTTTTCATGAGCTCGAATTGCTCAATGAATTTGCTAATCAACAAGGAATAATTCAGCGTGTTCTGGTCAGGGTATCACCTTCTATTGACCCTCATACTCATAGGCTGACCACGACCGGAGTATTAGACAGTAAATTTGGTTTTCCCATTGAAACAGAGCAGGCTCATGAAGCAATAAGAACCGTTCTAAAATGCTCCAATTTAACACTTGAAGGATTACATTTTCATCTTGGCTCTCCGATTTTCGAACTCGAACCTTATACAGAAGCGATCGAACTTGTTTTAGGTTTTGCTGCAGAAATGAAAAAGGAGGGACTCCTTCTAAATCGCTTTAGTCCTGGAGGTGGGTTTGCGATTGCTTATACAGAAGATGATGACCCTCCTTCCAAAGATGCCTATGCTAAGGCCATTACTCAGGCCTTGATTGAAGGTTGTAAAATTAATGGATTATCCCAACCGGAATTAACTATCGAACCCGGGAGATCGATGTCTGGGCCAGCTGGCGTTGCGGTTTACACCGTAGGTGCAATTAAAGAAATTCCCAATGTACGCACATACGTCTCTGTTGATGGGGGCATGGGAGATAATATTCGCCCGGCCCTATACGGTTCACAATATATTGCAGTTCTAGCCAACCAACCTACCGCAAATCCTACCGAAACTGTCACCATTGCTGGGAAATATTGTGAATCTGGTGATGTTTTAGTCACTGATGCCAAGCTGCCGAAAGTAAAACCAAATGACATTATTGCCATTCCTGCGTCTGGCGCGTACGCGCCATCAATGGCTAGTACCTACAACATGAATGGTAAGCCACCAATAGTGATGGTGAATGATGGTAACACGCGATTAATTCGTAGAAGAGAGTCATTTGAAGACATGATGTCTCAAGATATAACCGATCCTATGGCAAAGGATCCATTATAGTGCTGCAACTTCATGGCCAAGATTTAATTCTAGCTAGTCTTAAAAAGTCGATTGCTCAGGATCGTTTCCATCACGCTTACGTACTTGCAGGTGCATCACATACAGGTAAAAATACGCTGGCTCTTCAAATTGCACAAGCCTTGAATTGCTTAGGCCCGAATAGTCCCTGCATGGAATGCAATCAATGTACCCGAATAGCCCGCGGTGAGCATCCTGATATACATATTATTGATAACGAAACGGGTGATAATACTTCAAAAGAGATCGGCATCAATGCAATACGCGAATTCTCGAGCCAAGCCTATTTAAAACCTTTTGAAGGTAAAACCCGTGTAGTGATTATCAATCCTGCAGAAAAGCTGAATGAACACTCCTCCAATGCACTTCTGAAAATACTTGAGGAACCTCCAGCAGATGTAGTTATTTTGCTTATTTCTAACAGTACTAACGAACTAATGCCAACAATTCTCTCTCGATGTCAGCTTCTTCAATTCAAAAAAGTAGATTATCAAACAATAAAAATGTTATTAGAATCCGAATATGGATTAGAACCTAAAGCCGCTGATATATATGCAAGGCTTAGCAATGGATCGATAGGTTGGGCTATATCAGCTTCGCGAGATAGCTCAATTCATGCTTCTTTACATCAAATTTTAGAGAAAATATCAGACATAATCGAGGAAGGTATTGAATCCAGGTTCAATTATTGCGAAGAATTTAGCAGAATTCATCAAAGAAACAGATTAACTGCTGAAACTCATCTTCGATTATGGCTATCATGGTTGAGGGACATACTACTTATCCAAAACGATGTGGGGCATCATATCGTACATCTCGACTGGCGAGACACATTAGAAAAACATGCAAAATTGTTCGACCGTACAGAAGTATTAGAATGGATCGATAAAATCTATTCCACCACCGCACTAATTGAACGAAATATCAATCCTAGACTGGCTCTTGAAACAGTTTTAATTGCAGCGCCCTTATCAAGTAAACGTCTTACGCAATAGCCGAGTAATAATTAAAACCTCTCGGGGATGACTGAGGTTCTTTACGCACCCAAGGTAGGTAAATACTCCATTCCGGCGGCAATGCCCTATGCATTAAATGATCATACGGATTAGCCTTAGGGGTTGAAGGAATACTCAATAGCTGCATTTTCGCTTGCAGAGGTGTCCTGCCTGCCTTGCGATGGTTACATTGCACACAAGCTGCAACCACATTTTCCCAAATATGCGGGCCTTTTAGAACACGTGGGACCACGTGATCGAGTGTTAAATCATAGGTCTTTTGGCCACAATACTGGCACGTAAAATTATCTCTCCAAAAAACTTCTTTTCGAGAAAGTTTCTGCGCCAAAACAGGTCGTCTCACCATTGACAACAAGCGGATAACTGAGGGGACAGCGAAAGATTCAGAAACAGCATTGATCTTCTCAGTAGATAGCTCAATAGGTTGAGCTTTATCTCTAATCATTAAAATGAGCGCACGTCTCACATCGCACACATTTAGTGGTTCGTAGTTCTGATTAAGGATAAGGACAGCTCCGTCTAGCATAACCTCCTACATTGGACCAAAACCAAGTCACTTTAAGCTGATAATAACGGTCGCCTCCTATAAGAACAATACAACATTATCGACATTCTTCATTAATTAATCTTTAACTTTAAACCCTTGGTTAAGAATATGGTCGATCTGATCGAATTGAGTAGGAAGTAAAACCTGGATCACTGAAGTCGCTTCCAGCAAAGGTCCAAGTAAATTAGATCCCTCAACGGAAGAATGTACTGCATCAATAGGAATAATCACTGCGATTGAGGCTACCGCAGCAACACTGAGTATTCCCACTGTCAGGCCGATAACTGCACCGACTGAACGATCAACCCATCCTAATAAGAGTAAATTTAAAATCTTTTTAACTATATTGGCCAAAAACCAAAAAATGATTAACGTTGTAACAAAAATTATGGCAAATGCAAGTACCTGATCAATTCCCGAATCCACAGGAAGAAATTTAGCGCTAATTTCATAGTATCTTCCTGCAAGAACAATACCCACTATTGCCCCAGCTAAGGTTGAAATCCATTTAATTATTCCGTTTTTCCAGCCAAAAAATCCAAAGCCTGAAATAACAATTAGGATGATCAAGTCAATCCAGTTCATATCAACCTCAATTAGAATTAATAAATCAGTATAATTGTAAAGTAAAAATCATTACAAATTGCTGTTTACTCGATACTTAAAAAACGAAAATCGGATTGTCGTTAGTAATAACGCGTGTTTCTGATTCAATGCCTGATCGAAAATATTTGGGCAAATTAAACATTCCTCGATGAGCAATCCCATCATAGTACTTCAACGGGCTGGTCAATCGCTGCTCTAAACTCTGGTCCACTATAGCTGGTTCCATGTCTTTCAATATGCTTGATCCCGTACCCCCACAGGCTATAAACCCCCACATTGTCCCGAAACTAGGGACAAAAACCCTATATTCCGAAGTATGCGCAAAAACTTGTCGCATTGTATGAGAAATGGAAGTGAATACATCCTTATAATTTGTAGGACCCGCGGCACCTGACTGTGCAATCATAATCCCCTTAGGAGATAGCCGGGATAAAATTAATTTGTAAAACTCCACTGTATACAGAAGATATGCAGGTCCCCCTTCCAAAGGGTCGGGAATATCAATGATAACAACGTCAAAAGGCTCTGATCTTTTTTGAAGAAACGCTAGTGCATCTTCGTGGTACAACTGCAAGCGAATGTCATTAAATGCACCTTGATGATGATTAGGCAAATATTCCTTACATAAACTAACCACCTCAGCATCAAGATCAACCATGACGAGTTCTTCAACAGAACTATGCCTTAATACTTCTTTGATGGTTGATCCTTCCCCTCCTCCAGCAACAAAAACTTTCGTTGGATTAGGATGTGCAATCATAGCAGGATGAACTAACGCTTCATGGTATACCCATTCGTCAGCTTCTGAGGATTGGGTCTTCCCGTCTAAAACTAAAATTCGGCCAAACGAACCTGTATCAAGGATTTGTACGTCTTGGTATTTAGTTGATCCTTCAAAAACAATTTTTTGTACACTTGAAGCTTGCACTAGCTCTGAAGTGATCTGCTCTGTATACCATATAGTTCTCGAGGGAAGCTGGTTCATAATTAATTTATTAGGAATGAATACCTAAAACACCTCTGTGAACTTCCGTAATCTCTGGGTTCTCAGATTCTAAGTCTCGGATAATTAAATTTGCAGCCTCAATAGGATCAAAGTTTTCCCCGCAGGTAAATATATCTACTCCAGCGTAACCAAATTCTGGCCATGTATGAATACAGAGGTGAGACTCAGCGATCGCAACAACCCCAGTTACGCCTTGAGGACTAAACTGATGAAAAATCTCACCAATTACAGTGGCTCCGGTTTTTTCAGCTGCTTCTAAGAGCATTCTTTTGAGGAACTCGAGGTCATCTAATAATTTAGTGTTACAAGTTCTAAGTTCCAGTAATACGTGACGACCAAGAGCGTTCAACCAGACAAGCCTCCCTTTAACAAACCACATATTTAAATGCGCAAATACATAGACGCCAAATTCTAGCACTCACGAGGACACGTGATCAACTACATTATGCACTCGATCAATACTTGACCATGAATCTTTTCACCCCTAGGATAAAACTATGGAAGATTATTTACGCCAATATGGTCTTATTTTCATGCTAGCAATAGTTTCGGTAATCTTACCGGCTAGCGTGCTCCTCGTATCCAAATTAAGTACATTCATCAATGCACGCCCTCATCGCCCAAACCCATTAAAATATTCGCCCTACGAATGTGGAATGGAACCTGAACAAGATCACATCAAGCGTTTTAATGTCAGGTATTATAGATTTGCTTTATTATTCTTGTTATTTGATGTAGAGATTATTTTCTTGTTCCCTTGGGCAAGTCAATCCAGCACGTTAGGATGGTCTGCATTTGGTGCGGTCTTGTTCTTCTCATTAATTATGATGCTCGGCTGGGCATACGAATGGAAAAAAGGTGGTATGGAATGGGACGAATCTCTAGCTCCTCCATATAACCAAACTTAGGACCTTTAACTATCCAAAGCTAATTCTTGTCGAAGATTTTTTTTCAGTACTTTTCCTAAGGAATTTCTTGGAAGCTCCTTACGGAAGATAATTTGCTCTGGTCTTTTAAATCTTGCCAAAATTTGGCAAGATTCCAGAATAGATTCCTCTGTTAAATTAGGATTTTCAGATGATGCAACCACCACAGCAACAACACGCTCCCCCCAAGTTTCATCTGGCAAACCAATAACAGCGCATTCTTCGATTTCGGGAATCTCGTGCAGAAAATGTTCAACTTCTTCGGGCGAGACCATTTCGCCCCCGCGTTTAATAAAATCTTTCGCCCGTCCCTCAAGGTAAATGTATCCATCTTCTTCTTGGTAACCTAAATCACCTGTGTACAGCCATTCTTCATGAAAAACCTGGCTCGTTTCCTGGGGTTGCTTCCAGTATCCAGTCATAAGTCTAGGGCTTTTGGCAATTATCTCTCCAGAAACACCATATCCAACAAACTCCCCTTCATCATTCACGACACGAACCTCCACATCAGGCAAAGGCTTTCCTATGCTTGATAAATGTTTAATCCGTAAAGCAACAAGCTCCTCACTTCCATCTAAAACATGATCTTCTGGTGGCACCATAGTAATTGTTGATCCAGTCTCTGTTTGACCAAATGCATTAATAAATTGCACATTTGGCATAAGAGGGACAGCACGCTTAATTAGAGTTGGAGGCATTGATGACCCCCCGTAAGTCAGTATCTGCAACGAGGATAAATCTCTGGTTTTAAACTCCGGATGATCTATCACTTGTTTCAACATCGTGGGAACAATTAATGCCCGCTGCACCTCGTGCTCTTCCACAAGACGCATCCATTCGCCAGGCTCGAACTGCCTTTGCATAATTATTGTCCTTCCGCCATAAATACCCGCTAAAACGGCCTGTAACCCAGCTACATGATATAGAGGAAGAGTTAAGAGTGTTTTTTCGATAATTTCAGGGTTAGGAGGTTCTAAGCTTGTCAGCAAAAAAGACGTAAAACTTGAATGCTTGAGCATTACAGCTTTTGGGTAACCAGTGGTCCCTGCTGTAAATAATAATACTGCTGTATCCTCCGGAGAGCCTTCCGGAAATATAAGCTCATCAACATCTGCTGACTCAATTATACTATCGAGATCTAGCCATCCTTGATAATGATTTTGTTCCGATGAACCAATGATTCTAACAACTGCCTGAAATTCATCTTTATACTCATCAATAAGGGGAACATAGCGTGACCCCGCAACTATTACTTTTGGGTCAGCATGCCTTAAAGGAAATGTGAGCTCCTCTCCTTGACCTCGAAAATTCAACGGGACATAAATTGCATCTAGTCGAGAGGCAGCAAAAAACGATATAACATGCGCGGGCGTATTGACATCAACTACGCAAATCCGATCACCAGGCCCCACCCCTCTTTTTGAAAGAGCATTAGCAAAACAATTTACTTTCTCTGAAAGCTCAGAAAAGGACAATTGTGATGTATCACTTACCAAGGCAATTCTGTCAGGTACTATAGCGGCAGCAATATTTAAAACATCAAAAGTATGCAGGATTCTTCTCCCTGTTCTATGAATAAATCATTTTAATCGGCTAGCCAAAATCTGCTCTACACGCAACGCATAGCTTAATGGAAGTTCTGCCCCAAAAGTAACCGATTGTTTAATATATCTAATAATATTTGCGTCATTCGCAATGACATTACGCATCTTTTCTTCAATCTCTAGCATCATGGATTCTCGATCCGCAAATAAGCCATCTACTAGTCCTATTTCAAATGCCTCGACGGCACTGAAGCTACGCCCAGTCAAAAGTAATTCTAGCGCTCTAGGCATTTGAAGTAGACTAGGCAAAGATTGAGTACCTCCTGCAGCAGGAATTAACCCTAAATGCAGTTCCGGCATACGAAACACAGCGTCTTGCGTTGCATAACGAAAATCACACAATGCAGACAGCTCTACTCCGGTACCAATACAATGGCCATGGATAGCAACTAATGTCGGCTTCTGAAGCATAGATAAGCCACCCCACACATCCCGAGAAATCCTCGCATACCTAGCTACTGTCATGGAAGGAGCTGTTCCAAATTCTGTTAAATCTGCCCCCGAACAAAAACCATCTTCGCCTGCCCCGGAAAATATTACCCCACGAATATCATCATCTTGATTAATCGCCATAAGTATCTCTGAAAAATCATCACGCATTTGAATATTAAACGCATTAATCTTCTCTGGGCGATTTAATGTCACGAATCCAATGCCATCTGCCTTAACAAATTCTATAGAACTGAAAGTACTCATCTCGACCGAAAATCAGGATTCTCTTTCCTAAAGTAGCTGCGTAAACCCTCTTTCCTATCTTCAGTTGACTGAAGTAAAACGCTTAAATCGTTTTCTAGTCGTTGAGCTTGAAAAGCGCTCAATTCCAATGATGCTTTTATTGATTCTTTGGTATACCGTGCAGCAATAGGTGCTGCAGATGCAATTAATTTTATACTTTTCGATACCTCTTCCAATCCACCAATAACTTGAACAAGGCCTATTCTAGTACTTTCAGTTGCATTAATTTGCTCTGAGGAAAGTAATAGCCTCATAGCTTGAGCCGTGCCAACTATACGGGTAAGCCTCGGTGTAGCTCCGTTCGAAGGCATTCTGCCTTGTGATACATAACTAAATTGAAAAGTTGCATCCGAAGACGCAATACGCAAATCAGCAGTCAACGCTAACTCTAATGCTTCATCTCTACAAGAGCCTTCCAAATATGCAATAACCGGAGTGGGAACCTCATCTAAAATGTTAACCAGTTTGTGATCAAAATCAGTAGAGTCCCAATCCCCGTAGAGGACTACAGCACGAATAGTAAAATCGCTACTTAGGGACTCCAAAAATTCACGATTCCAATAAGTTTGAAAATCCCTAGGGAACCGAAGTAATGCAATTTCTTTGGGAAAATATTTCCTGATTTCATCTTCTGATTTTTGCATAATTATTCCACAATATCTTACCCACGATTACACTTATCTGGAAGTGAACTCTTGACACTTAGCCATAGGTTTCTTACTATTTTTATAAGATTAGCAGTCGGCGCTTTAGACTGCTAACAGATTAGTAGAGCAAGTGCTAATGGTGCACTCTGCCTCAATATTAAGGAGGAAGGCGTGGCGCGAAAGCTACAACCCCTGGGCGATCGAATCGTTGTGAAAGCGATCGAACAGGAAAACCAGACCAAAAGCGGGATATTCATTCCTGATAGCGCAAAAGAACGACCTCAAGAAGGCAGCGTTGTTGCTGTCGGTCCGGGTCGGGTCAATGACGATGGCTCAAGAGTAGCCATGGACGTTGCCGTTGGGGACGTGGTTATCTACTCAAAATTCGCTGGGACTGAATTTGAAGAAGATGGCGAAGAGTACTTAATCATGAAAGAAACGGACATCTTAGCCAAAGTTGGCTAGAAACTACTGGCCTTAGAAGGCCTTATTAACTCAGGAGGGAGCCATACAATGGCAAAGCAAATCCTTTTTAGCGACGAGGCAAGAAAGTCGCTCAAAGTTGGCATGGACACTCTGGCAAACACTGTAAAGGTAACATTGGGACCCAGAGGTCGAAACGTAATACTAGACAAAAAATTTGGTCCACCAAACGTATGTTCCGATGGCGTAACTATAGCTAAAGAGATTGAGCTCTCGGATCATTACGAAAATATGGGTGCTCAGTTGCTTAAGGAAGCAGCGACAAAAACTAACGATGTTGCCGGTGATGGAACTACAACAGCAACTGTTCTAGCTCAGGCAATGATTGGTGAAGGTTTCAGAAATATTGCTGCCGGTGCAGATCCAATGGCGATCAAACGTGGAATTGAAAGGGCTGTCACTGCAGTACGCGATAGTGTTTCTGCACAATCAAAACCCGTAGACGGAAAAGATCAAATAGCCCAGGTTGCTTCGCTATCAGCTCACGATAATGAGATGGGCGAATTACTAGCGGAAGTGATGGAAAAGGTAGGTAAAGACGGAGTTATTACCGTTGAAGAAGGAAAGAGCCTAGCATACGAAACTGAATACGTGGAAGGAATGCAAATTGACCGAGGGTATATATCCCCATATTTCCTTACTGACTCTCAGCGTATGGAAGCTGGCATCGATGATCCTTATATACTTATAACCGATAAAAAAATTACTGCCGTCAATGACGTATTACCCGCTTTAGAAAAGATCCTTCAAGTTACAAAAAATCTCGTAATTATCGCCGAAGATGTTGAGGGAGAAGCGTTAGCAACGTTAGTTGTAAACAAGCTAAGGGGTACTCTTAATGTACTAGCCATTAAAGCTCCAGGATTCGGTGACCGCCGTAAAGAAATGCTTCAAGATATCGCGATTCTTACGGGGGGAACTGTACTCAGCGAGGAAGTTGGCCGTAAGCTTGATTCAGCCACAGTAGAAGATTGCGGACGAGCACGCCGCGTAGTTGCTACAAAAGACGAAACTACTTTTGTTGAGGGGCATAGTACTGATCAAGCGATTGAAGACCGTATCTCGCAAATCAAAGCGAGAATTGAAGAGACTACTTCAGATTTTGATCGAGAAAAACTACAAGAACGATTAGCTAAGCTATCTGGTGGTGTTGCCATCATCAAAGTCGGCGCAGCCACTGAGGTCGAGTTAAAAGAAAAGAAAGCACGCGTAGAAGACGCATTGTCGGCCACACGTGCAGCAGTAGAAGAAGGCATTGTTCCTGGAGGCGGAACTGTTTTGGTCCGAGCGGCTGAAGCAATTGAAGGATTGGGGCTTTCAGGAGATGAACTTACTGGTTCCCAGATCGTTAAGAAAGCACTCGAAGAGCCCATTCGGACTATTGCTTCGAATTCAGGACATTCTGGAGATGTAATTGTAGCGGAGGCTAAAGAATCCGAAAACAATTGGGGATTTGATGCTGATGCTGGCGAATGGGGTGACATGTTTGAAAGAGGAATTGTTGACCCTGCCAAAGTTACTCGTGCAGCGGTGGAAAATTCTGCAAGTGTTGCAGCAATGGTGCTTACTACAGAAGCAGTACTTACTGACATTCCTGAGCCTGCGCCAGCTGCTCCAGCCATGCCTCATGGCGACCATATGGACTTCTAGTCAGAAACTTGAATGCATAAAAAAAGAGCGCCCTAGGGCGCTCTTTTTTTATGCATTCAAGAGTAAATTTTCGAATAAGGCTTTATTATCATGTGGGCCAACTAAAGATAATCTAGCATTGCTCACATCAATATATTTATCTGCAGCTCGCATCAAATCATCTATGCCAATTGATCTTAGTTTATATTCAATTTCTTCAAGTGTTTCAATACTACCTTTGAGAATCTCTTGTGCTCCTAACCAAACCATAACTGCTCTAGAATCTTCCATGCGTAACTGTAAACGGCCTATTGAATATTCAATGGCTCGTGATAGTTCACGGGCGGAAATACCTATCTTCAACTTCGTCAATTCATACAAAATTGCAGATAACGTAGCCTCTACATTAGCACTGTCAGTGCCGCATCCCACTACCGTAGCCCCACAATCGTAATAGTGAATTGATCCACTATGAACATCATATGCAAGCCCTAATTTTTCGCGAATTTCCAAAAACAATCGACTCGTCATTCCTTCGCCTAAAACCGTACTCAACATATCCAAGGCATAACTATCTTCACTAGTAGAAGCAACCCCATTAAATGCAAGACAAAAATGAGTTTGGTCTGTAGGCTTTTCACTCATTTCTACCCGAATAGATTTTTTACTATCTGGACGGACTAGCTGAATTTGAAGTTCCTTATCATTAGCGATTGTACCCACTCTTTTGTCAATCTCGTCAACTATATATTTGTCCTCTATATCTCCAGCAACCGCGAATACAATATTGGATAAAGCATATTGGGATCGATGGTATGCAATTAAGTCTTCTCTGGTTATGGAGCTGACAGTCTCACGGGTACCCCCAACATCTCTACCCAATGGCTGATCTGGCCATAAAGCTTGATCAATGAGTAAGTCAGCTAAAGCATCCGGCTGATCATAAGTCATTGAGAGTTCTTCAATAATCACGTTCCTTTCACGCTCAATTTCTTCATCATTAAACAGTGGATTACAGATCATGTCGGTCAATACATCCAAGGATTTATTAAAGTAATCTTTAGACACTTTTGTGTAATAAATAGTTATTTCTTTGTCAGTACTCGCATTTAAAATGCCACCAACAGATTCGATTTCTTCAGAAATCATTTGAGGCTTTGGTCGATGGAGAGTGCCTTTAAACAACATATGCTCTATAAAATGCGAAATTCCTGAAATACGTAGTGGCTCATATCTTGAGCCTGTGCCTACAAAAACACCGACTGAAACAGATTTAATTCCAGGGATTCTTTGTGACAATACTCTTAATCCGCTTGATAGAACCGTTCGCGTATACATCTTCGTATCCGTAGCTTAAGCCTTTGCCTTATTGAAAGGTTCCAATACTTTCTGGCCACCTAAATAACGAATTAGTACATCCGGTACTAGTACGCTACCATCTGGTTGCTGATAAGTTTCCAAAATTGCAATAATAACCCTCGGAAGCGCCAGTCCTGAACCGTTTAACGTATGTACTAGTTCCGGTCTTTGATCTTTATTCTTTCGAAACCGAATATTCGCTCTTCTTGATTGGAAATCTGTACAATTTGAACATGAGCTCACTTCCAGCCATTCATCTGATGCAGGAGTATAAATTTCAATATCGTAACTTTTTACAGAGGGGAAACTTAAATCACCTGAGCATAACTGTAATAGCCTGAATGGCAATGCTAAGCCTCGAACAACATCTGAAGCATGTTGTACTAATTCATCAAGTGCATCCATTGAGGAATGCGGTTCCACAAATTGATACATTTCAACTTTCTCAAACTGATGTACCCGTTTTAATCCACGAACTTGCGAACCTGCTGCGGCTTTTTCTCTTCGAAAGCAAGGGGTATGTGCCATATATTTTATCGGCAAAAAAGAAAAATCAAGGATTTCTTCGGCATGTAAACTAGTCAAAGGGACCTCAGCCGTAGG
>CENY01073217.1_pt1 | contig 17563 bp, 18 predicted proteins | sample 356181 | NCBI WGS metagenome assembly CENY01 (sample SAMEA2619840, study PRJEB7988) | marine metagenome | isolation source: saline water (ENVO:00002010), including
GATAAAACTAATAAAGCAGTTATAGCTAAACTTAAAAAGGAACAGGAAAAAGCAAAAAAGGATCAACAGAGTTCAGAAAAGGAAAAGGCAAAAGAAGATAAGAATCCTAAATACAAAGAGGCAATGTCAGCAGAAAATGATTTTATTAGAGGGGCTGAAGGATTTGATAAGGCAATTACATCATTAGAAAAGAATCAATCTGAAGAAAATGAAGAGGCTTTAAAAAAGGCATGGTCAGAATTACAAAGCCTTAATAGTAAAACAGGAAATGGTGGGAATGTTGCAAAAGAAGAAGGTGCAAATGAAGAGGCTATTGATTTTCAAAAAGGTAGAAGAAAGGCTGCAATGGATCATTTTGAACAACAATATAAAAAGGCTTTAAAAACAAAAAAGACAGAGCCTAAAAAAGAAAGTAAAAGTATTAAACTTACAAAAAGCATAAAGGTATTTGAAGACTTTTTAAATAAAAAATAAATTAAGACTTTTTACCTTTTTTAACAATACGTATAAACTCTTGTTGGTCCTCCAGCAGGAGTTTTTTACAATATTTTCTAAACTCAACGCTACTTTTAAGAATGCGACTATCTACCATTGGGGCCTTAAGCACATCAAAATATTCTGGATGCACAAAGTTCTTTAAATCAAAATTATTAAATTTAGCCTTAATAGGTTTCTTACTGATGGCACAGCACCAATCTACAGTGTCATAAGATGATATCAGGTCATCTATCTTTACAGGTTTATGATTTATAGGATCTAAGAACAACTTATCACTAAGGGCGTTATTCTTTAGTTTTAACAAACGTTTTTCCATAAGAAGTATCTGTTTAAAAAATAAAAGATTATCTTTCCATTTATTTAATTGTCTGTTTTCAATCATAAACTTTCTAATAGTTCTAGGAAGACCTTCTAGCTTTATGCCGTAGCGGTGAGCCTGTTTATTATTGTTAGACACTTCTATCTTCATATATTTTATATATTTTTTGAAAAAAAAGTGACTCCAGATTTTTTTATGTCATGGATTTTGTTTATATTTAACTATAATTAAACAATTAACATTATGAGATATACAGTAAAAGTACTACATGGATTTGAAATTATTAATGAATTTTTTTATGATGAACTTCATGAAGCAATTGCTAAAGAAGCAGAGTTAAAGAAGTTGCATGGTACCACCAATGTATGGATCGCAGATGCGGTACAAGAAATATTAGTAGGATAATAATAAAATAATGAAAGATTTTAATAAATTTTTAGGAAAAAGAATAAGATTTACTGATTCAACTGGAAATCAATGGGTTGGAATTTGTAATTTTATTGGGATTAATAAATTTCTTCAAGCAGGCTTACAAATTACAATTGGTAGAATGCCAATATGGCCAGTGGATCCAACAACTATTGAATTGGCCCCACTTCCCCCTAGGCTTTTCCCAGATTAAACAAATTGATATTTTTTTATATAATTAAAAAATAAAACATAAATGCAAGCAGTTAGAGAATTATTCACAGAAAAATATAGACCAAAAAACTTATCAGAACTTATTTTACCAGAAAGGGTGATGAATAAGTTTAAAGAAGGTTTAGTACAAAACATGTTATTTGCAGGAAGTCCTGGAACAGGCAAAACATCTACAGCAAAGGCAGTAGTTAATCAATTCAACATGCCTTATCTTTATATTAATGCATCTACAGATACTTCAGTTGATGTTATTAGAACTAGAATTACTGATTTTTGTTCTACAGTTTCAATTATGGACGGTCCTTCTTCATTGAAGGTTGTAATACTTGATGAGGTCGATGGTGTTAGTGATCAATTCTTTAAGGCATTGCGCGCTACAATGGAAACGTTTGCTTCAAATAGTAGATTTATAGCAACTTGTAATTATATTAATAAATTGCCAGATCCTATACTTTCTAGATTTGAAGTTATTGATTTTGATTTTGATAAAGAGGAAGAGGCAGAGTTGACTAAAAAATATATTAGAAGAGTCTATGATATTTGCGGCCAAGAAGGAATGACAATAGAAAAACCAGCACTTGTTGAATTTGTAAGAAGAAACTTTCCAGATCTTAGATCTACTTTAAATAAATTACAAGGATTCAAAGCACAAGGAACTGATGTTATAAATTTAGTTGACGTTAAAAGATTCAATTCAGTTTATAAAGATGTATTTGAACTGATTTTTAATGAAACAAATCCAATAACTAATTATAAAACATTAGTAAGCAATTATTCTAATAGGGTAGATGACGTGTTACAAAGTCTAGGTGAAGACTTTATAGAATACATACAACAGGAAAAACCACAAAGTGTAAAGCATATTCCTGAAATTGTAGTAGAAGTTGCAAGGCATCAGGCACAAAGAATACACGTTATTGATCCTGTTATAACAATGCTTTCATTAGTTTATAAGGCGCAAGAAATAATAAGAAAAAACTAAAAAGATGATGAAAAAAGGCGGACATACGCTACTTATCGATGGTAACTATTTTTTACATAGTCGCCTGTTTGTTTTACCAAGGCCAAAACGTGGTAAAATGATGGAAGATGATGAATCGCGTGCTACTCTTATGAGAAAGTTGGCAATAGATCTTGCGTCAGAAGTAAGAAAAATGCGAGATTTTATAGATAAAGTTATTGTTACGGTAGACGCAAGAAGCTGGCGTAAAGACCTTTATCCAAAGGCAGAATATAAAGGCACTAGAAAACCAGATGAAAAAATAGATTGGAATAGTGTTTATAATATTTACGAAGAATTTCAATCAATACTCCAAAAACATGGAGTCATTGTACATAGAATAGATGGCGCAGAGGCAGATGATGTTCTTTTCGGTTGGTCGACTTTCTTAAATAACAAAGGCAAAAATTGTATTGTTTGGTCTGGAGATAGAGACCTTATTCAATTAGTCAATTATTCAAATGCTAATGAGGCGTACACTCTTTGGTATTCAACTGCTCAAAAAACACTTTGTACTTTTTCAAACTTTAGAGAAGTATTAAATAAAAAACAAGAAGTTAATAATGATGATCTTTTATTTAATATGAGTTCTTATTCTGGTTTATCTGATGAGTATAAACACTCAATGAAGGTTTGGATAGAAAATAATAAAATCAAAGTCAATGAAATTAATTGCGATGAATTTTTATTTGAAAAAATATTAATAGGTGATAAGTCTGATAATATCCCATCAGTAGTTGTTTGGCAAAAAGAATTAAAAGACGGCAGGTTAAGAACTTACTCAATAACAGAAAAAATTGCCAAGAAAATATATCAGCAATATACAAAAGAAAATAATGATTTTGTAATAGATCTATTATTTAATAAAGATGAATTAACTAAATTATCTGACATTGTTTATAGAGTAATTGGGAAATCAAACGTTAATATTATTGAACAGAATATATTTAAAAATATGAATTTAATGATGTTACATGTCAATGTTATTCCAGATGCTATACAATCTGAAATTTATAAACATATTGAAAAAGAGTTTAAATTACTAGACAATATGGATGTTTCTAAACTTACTAATAAAGATAAAATATTAGAAGGAACAGATTGGTTAAAAGTATCAACTCCTAAAAAATATGATGCATTTTCTAATTTAGAGGATGAAACAAATAAGCCTAAGAAACTAAAATTAATAGGTAAAAAGAAAAATCTATTTTAATGTTAGACGATACCAAATTATTTGATTTTATTAAAATAATGTTCACTAAAAAAGATCATTATAATAATCTAAAGAATTCTTCAAAAAAGAGACATCATTTTATGGTCAATAGATTTATGTCTATTCAATTTCCAGCAAACGCACAATTATTTAATATTAATGGAATAAGTGGATCTAAAGTTATTGATAGCTGGCAAATGGTAGCAGCTAGATTTAATAAAGTTCCTGGTTGGATATACACTAAGACAAAAGCAACTAAGAAAAACATAAAAGAAACATATACGCCTAATGAAGATGTTTTAAGATTATATATGGAAAAGAATGAAATTGGTAATAGAGAAATAGAAGAACTAAAATCTTTTAATAAGGAACAATTTTATAATGATCTTAAAAAATTAGAAAAACAAATTAGGGTATATGGCTAGGTTAAATTGGTTTCCAGAAATAATTTCTATAACTTTATATAAGTATAATTCCATTGATTCTAAACTATATACTTTAATAAAGAATCAAAGCATATATCAAACACATAGAGGTACTATTTTAGTAAGAGCACATTTTGTTCAAGATTTATTAAAAGAATATTTTAAAGAAGAATTGGAAAAACTCGCTATAGTTTCTAATAGAACATTACACCGAGATGCGAATTCAATTTATTTTTTAAATAAGATATTTACTGAAATGAAAAACTTAAGGTGGTATCAAATCAGTCTTTCTAAAAATGCAGCATATACTCGTATTGAAACTGGAGAAGAATTAAAAACTCTTAATTTTGCCTATAAAGTTGTTAGAGGAACTTTTAGAACTTTTGATTTCTTTAAAAAAGAAGAAATCACATATGTCAATGAAGTTTTAAAAAAAATAGGTTGCATTAAAAAAACTCAATATTCTATAGTAAAATTAGATTCTTTAGCAAATAGATTGGAAGGGGTTTTAGTATCATCAAATGATCAAAATTATAAAAACGTTTGTCAAAGATTATTAACATATTTTGACAGTTATATAGAAGACAACCCAGAAGCCCTTATAGTCACGGATTATTTAGATATATAACAAAAAAGAAATTTGTTATATGAGTAAGTTTACTACTTATTTAGGAAAAATACTTACCGATGTAGATGGCCAACCTTCTTCAAAAAGATTAGTCACTCTTATCGCATTTATTTTAATATCAGTCGCATTTGTTGCTAACATTTTTGCAGAACTTCCATTACAAGAATACGTTTTTGAAGGCATGTTATGGTTAGCAGGCGCAGGACTTGGATTTTCTACTGTTGAAAAGTTTAGTAGAAAAGGATATAAAGATGATTACGAAGGAGAATAATTAAGATAAATAAATTATGGTAAACGGATATACTGCAACAGAAATAGGTGATGTTATTATTGCTAGATTAGAAGAACCTTATAAAGGTGTTGAGGCCATTTTGGATTGGAATATTCAATCTGGTTTCTCTAATGATTTTACAGTTGGAACTATTACAATTGAAGAAAACAATTTAATAGTAAAAGGAATTGCAACTAGATTTGATTTTAACTCTGGCGACATACTTTTAGCCGGAGGATATGAATTTGTAGTAGATCACATTGTTGATGAAGAAACATTAAGTTTACAAAGTTATCCACAAGTAAGTTTAAATAACGTATCTTTCCATGTAAAAGAAAATACTTGGAATTATTTTAGTTATGAATATAGATGGAGCCAAAACGATATTGTAGAAAAAGGAGGAGAACATAGCGAATGGCATCCATTAAATAAAGAAATGTTAATTGGAGATATTTTAACATTAGACGTTGATCCTGCAAGTCCTCTTTGGTTAGAAATTAAGGCAACAGTTTCAGATCTTCAAGAAACACAAACTCTTTCATTTTTAAAAGTAACATTTTCACTTCAATATGAAAATGGAACTGTTGAAGAATGTCCTCAAATATGTACAAATTGCGATCCTTACGATGTTATTGGATGTGCTAATATTATTGTAGAATGCGAGGCTGAAAATATTTATAAACCTTATGAACTTCAAAAACCCTCACATCTTTATAAAAGTCTTTCTGGTCTTGCAAATACTATTTATGGCCACGATGTTATTTATTATAGGGTAGAACCAAACACTAGATCTAAAGATGTTATTTTAAAAGAGTATTCGTTATATGATGTTGTTGAAAAGGCAACATTAAAGGTAATGGTACCAGATAATGAATTTCCAACTGAAACTGAAAAATTCGATATTTTTGGAATGGGATTTGATGATTTTGAAGTCCATTTATTAGGAGAAGAGTTTAAAGAAAAGTTTGGAGAGAATAAGAGTCCAAGAAGCAGAGATTATTTATATTTCCCTTTTAATAATAAAATGTATGAGGTAAATGGAGTTAGTTTGGCTGATGAATTTAATAGAACTTTAACTTATTTTAAAATTATGTTGAAAAAATACGAAGATAGAAGTTCAACTATTAAAGGAGAATTTTCTGAAGATTTAAATGATCTTGTTGTTGGAGTAGAAGAGGTATTTGGAGAGGAGCAACAAGAAGAATTTAAGAAAGTAACAAATCCTTTACAATACCATTCAACACATCATGCCTCACAGGATGGCGTTAGAAAATATGTCCATAAGAACTTAGTCATTAACGATATTAATTTAATGAACAAATGGACGGTTGTAACAAGAAATTATTATGATCTTTCAACTATTATTGATGATAATTATCCTGCTGTTGTTTATGAAAAATTATCAACTTTAACAACTGAAGAGAATAGAGCGTTTACGTTTTGGTTTAACCCAACCTCTTCGTTTAATTTTGATGATTTAACATTTTATGATACCATTGACGGGACTGATACTATTGGAAATGGATTAGCTATTAAATTATCAAGTAGAAATGTTTTGATAAAAATAAACAATCAAGATTACGAATTTGATCACGACCTTATATTAAATAATAAAAAATGGTATGCGATGGTTGTTAATCTTAGTAACACATACGGAGAGGTCAGTGTTAAAATATTTGGATTAGATGATCAAAATTTATATAAAAGCCCGCAATCATCAGTTGATTTAGTAGAAATGTATTCTAGTAAATTAGAAACCCTTTCACCACATGCTTGGGAAACTGATGTTAATTGGACACTTAAAGGTTCTCACTATAATTTATCTAATATTAGAATATTTAGTAAGACAATAGAGGAGGAGCAACAAATAAATGTTCTACACCAATATGTTGTTAGAGATAGCCAATACCTTATAGTTGCGGACAATGCAGTGCCTTCACTAATGCTGCAGAAATACGGTGAAGTTCGATAATAGAGATATATAATCTATTAAAAATTATCTAAAATGTCAGAAAAGAAAAAGACGATTTCAGAGCATGCTGAAGAAATAAAAAAAGACTTAGAAGATCTTTTAGGACCAACTGAGAAATTGGACGTTGAAACAGATCCTAGCGATTTACCTGTTCCAAAATTTCATAATGCTGCACCAGCTGCCAACTTTGGCGAGATGAAGGGACTTTCAGAAAAGCAGGCCAAAAAGACAATTACAAGTCTTATGCAATTCTATTTAGATGCTGAAATTATAGAAAAAGACGAATATCTTCAGGCTAAAAAGAAGATGGATGAAATGACAATGAGTTCGTTAGTCTATCAATTAAAGGCAGGAGAGCGAGCACTAACAACCTTATTAGAAACTATTGAAGGTGGAGAATTGGCTCCAAGAATGTTTGAGGTGCTAGCAACTTTACAAAAATCAATGCTTGATATTATTAAAAGTCAGACGATGTATTTGATGGCAACAGAAGAAAGCGCTAAAAGAATAGCAAGAGATATTGAACTATATAAGAAAAGAGACAGGGATGATGAATTAGATGAAGTTGGCGGAAAGGATAATGGAAATATTCAAAGAGGTACTAAGGACCTTATGAATCAAATACAAAGAGGAATTCAACAGGCTGATATTGAAGATATAGAACCAGAAGATGAGCAATGATAATTATTGGATACCGAAGGAAACTGATCAGGCAAGTTCTGATAGGTTAGTATGGTCTACTAAAAAAATAGAAGACCTTGTAGTGGCAATGGACCAAGGTTATAAGCCTCAAGTAAAAATGCCATTTTATGAGGGTCGTCAATTTTTAAGAAAGGGCAATATTGTTTTTGAATACACTGATGAAGAAATTCAAGAGCTTGCTAGATGCGCAAAAGATATTGTTTATTTTGCAGAAAAATATGCAGTGGTTTTAACAGACGAGGGGATTCAACAGGTAAAATTGAGAGACTATCAAAAAGACATGTTGAGAAACTTTCAAAATAATAGATTTAATATTTGTTTAGCCTCTCGTCAAATGGGTAAAACGGTAATGGCCAGTATTTTTAACGCATGGTTCTTAACGTTTTCAACAGATAAAAATACACTCTTACTGGCCAATAAATCTGATACGACAAAAGAAATTATTGATAAGGCAAAGGTTGTTATAGAGAATCTTCCATTCTTTATGAAACCAGGAATTACAAAATATGATGTAATGAATGTGAAGTGTGATAATGGAAGTAGATTGGTAGGACAGAGTACAACAGCAAAGGCTGGTATTGGTTTTACAATTCACTTATTATTCTTAGATGAGTTTGCACATATACACCCATCAATCGTTGATACTTTTTATGAAAACGTTTATCCCACACTTTCTGCATCTAAAGTGTCTAGAATTATTATTACTAGCACCCCTAATGGATTTAATAAATTCTATAAAATATATAGTGCCGCAGAAAGAGGAGACAACGAATATCACCCTATGAGAATAGATTGGTGGCAACATCCAGATAGAGACGATAATTGGTATAAAAGAGAATTGGCAAATCTTGGAAGTATAGAGGCTTTTAATAGACAGTATGGAAATGAGTTTGTAAGTTCATCTAATTTATTATTAGATCCAGGGTCTATGAAAAAGATGAGAAGTAAAATGAAAGAATATGTTCATCATGAATTTGATGAATTCATAGATTCTCAAATAGATACTAAGGGTTTTTTAAACTGGCATCCTGGCTTTGATGTTGATACATTAAAGGACAGAGATAAGTATTGGTTGTTAACGGTTGATATTGCAGAGGGAAATGGAGGAGACTATTCTATTATTAATATATTTAGGGTAGATCCAATGACTAAAAAAGAAATGGAAAGCGTTCCAACTCCCGGAGCAATGTATGATTTCTTTAAATTAACACAAGTTGGTGTTTTTAGAAGTAATGAACATATAATAGAAGATTTTGCAAAATGTTTGTATATTATTGGAGTAGATTTAATGTACAATGAAAATGTTAAAATGATCATAGAATTTAATACATACGGAGCAGTTCTTCTTAACTATTTACAAACAGTTTTTCCAAGAAGAAATGATTTTGATGAGGAGATGATTCTTAGATTTAAACATAGACATGATGCAAGGGGAATGAAACATGGTATCAAAATAAAAAATGATAATAAACCTATATTTTGCCAAAATTTTAAATCTCTTTATGAAAATAATAAAATTTCAATAACCGAATTTGAAACAACAAATGAAATCAGTTTATTTGGAACCCTTCCAAATGGCAGTTATGGTGCCCAAATGGGACATGATGATTTGGCCATGTCTAGTATAATAGCAACTGAATTTTTTAATACAACTCAGTACGCTGATACTATTGAAGAATTATTAGATATCATTGATCCGGAAGTACATGATCATATGGAATTTATTCTATATAATGAATCAACCGACCAAGGAGATTTAAATTATGATATTTACGATCTTTTATAGAATAAATTTTATTTTAGTCAGATATATACAATAATAAAACTAAAAAAATAGATAAAAATTATGGCACTTAGTCCTCAATTATTACAATTCAAATCTAGCGGTGTTTACCGTTTAGAATTTGATAAGTCTCAGGTATCTAGTATATCTGCAGAGACTATTAGGTTGGTTGCAGGTCACTCTCGTAAAGGACCTTACAACACGCCAGTTTATGTTGAAGATACAGAATCTTTTGTTCTTATTTTCGGAGGCATAGACAAAAAATTAGAAAAGAAAGGAATGTTCTTTCATAGATCTTGTTTAGAGGCATTAAAAAGAGGTCCTATTTTAGCATTAAATTTAGCAGAATTTGATGAAACGCAAGATTTAGCAGCGTTTGTTCAAATAAATACAGATGGAAGTACTTCAGGTGCTCAATCTGGAACAAGTTCAGATTCTTTTGCTAAATTTCATAATACTGATAAATTTATGTTTCCTGAAGATAAATCATTTTTAGAAGTTGCAGGCACTTCTGCAACAGCAGTATTAAATATAGTTAATTTAGGAAAAGATAATCTTTCAGTTATTGTTAGACAGGCTCAAGATGTTAAAGGATTCGAAATGACAGCAAGAGAATGGTATGGTGAAGGAAATATCCCAGAAGGGGTTGATGAATTCGATCATATTTCAGATTATATGGTAGATGTTCTTGTTTTCAAAGGAAAATTTGATGCAGCTTCAATGCAATATGATCCAGTATATGGTGATTATTTTACAGCAGATGGTCTTAAAAAGGCTAAACTTACATCATTTACAAATGAAAGACAAGTTTCACTTATTGCGCAATACACTGGTTCTATTCTACCAGGATTTATGGATCTTGAAGGAAATGGATTATACATTGAACAGCAAATAAATGCAGAAACAAGAAAAACTGGTTTATTTTGTGCAATTGATGAAGATAATGTTGAAGCTGGAAACGTTGATTTAGTAGGTCATAACACTGATGCAACAGCACAATATGAATTATTATCATACACTGATAGCAATACTTCACCAAGTTTTCCTCAAGCAATGACTACTGTAGAATTTGCAAATGTTGGTGGATCCACTGACGGTTTTACAGCAACTATTATTAATGGTACTCGTTTAAAAATTCAGGCATGGGACTCAGACGCTGCAAATGGCGGAGCAGGAGCAACTTGGTCTGGTGAGGCAATAACTTTAGCAGATTATGATTATAATGACAGTGTTGAATATTACGTTCAAACTGATTCTGGAGAATATTCTAGCGTTAAAGTTATGACAGCAAACGGAAATCTATTATTAGATGTTGAAGCAGGTCTTACATGGCATTCATCTTATGAAGATGCAGGATCTGTTGGAGATATGGATATTAGCCTACTTACAAAAGACGCAGCAGCTGGAAATAGAGAAATTGCAATAGATCAATTTACATTCTCAGGCGATGGAAGTTCAACCGGTACTTTTTCTGGAGCTACTGGAGCTGCCTTCCCACTTTCTGTAGGCGACTATTTAAAAGCAGATGAACCTAATAAATTAGCAAAAGTTACTAGAATTAAAAAATCTGGAAATGATTATGTTGTAACATGTCACAGACCTATTCTAAGTGGTTTAAGTCCTAATGATGTTGTTGCATTTAAATCTTATGAAAATGGAGCTGAAGTTTATAGAATGTTTATTTTAGATAAAACTGTTATGACTGATCAAAGCATCCAAGATTGTTTAACTGCATTTAATAGCGGAGGAGTTAAATCTGCTCTAGTAGATAAAGATGTTATCGATTTTAGATATATCGTAGATAGCTTTGGTTCTTTTGAATCAGGTAATATATTAAATAAAAACGAACTCACACAAGTTGCGAAAGAGAGACAAAATGTATCTTGTATCTTAAATGCACCAACAGTTGAAGAGTTTAAAAAATCAACAGATCCATCTTTTAAAGATGCATTTGGAAAATTTGATTCTAAACATGTTGCAAGTGGTGGCGATCTTTCACAAAACCCATCTGGCATTTATGCTCTTCCTTCAATTGGAGAAGGAGCTAATTATGGTTTCTATTATGGACCTGGATTAAATGTTAGAGAGAATGGAAAGGTTACAGTTGTTCCACCTGCTGCATATGTTTCAAATAACTATATTGATAAATACACAAATGCACTTCCATGGTCAATAGTTGCAGGTCCTCGTAGAGGAATCGTATCTGGAACTAATGTAATTGGAGCAGAATATGCATTTGATAAATCAGATAGAGATAATTTAGAGCCATTTGGTATTAACCCAATCGTATTCGAAAGAGGAGTTGGTCTTAGTATTAAAGGTAATAAAACTGCTCAACAAAGCGTAAAATCAGCATTAAGTTCTGCACATGTTAGAGAGGTATTAATTTACATTGAAAACGGATTAGCAGATATTCTTAAAGGTTATCTTTTTGAATTCAACGATGCTCAAACAAGACTTGAAATCAAGACTCTTGCTGATTCATTTATGGAATCAGTTCTTGCTGATCAAGGTGTTTACGCATATAAAAACGTAATGGATAGTACTAATAATACTAATGAAGTTATCGATAATAATATGGGTATTCTTGATACTTACGTTGAGCCAGTTAAAGGATTAGAAATAATTGTACATAGAACAACTATTCTTAATACTGGAGAAATTGCTACTGGTAATTTCTAAAAAAAGAATTTTATAAGAAAGGGTCATGGGACCCTTTCTATTTAATTTTAAAGATATATAATAAAACTAAATAAAAATAAAATTAAAGAAATGGCATTACCACATTATTCAAACGATCAAACTAGTAAGAAAGGTAAGAATTTTGAACCAGTATTAATGAATATGTTCGAAGTAACTATTCTTCCACCTGCTGGAGTAGGAGGACAAGAAATGTTATTACAACATGTTAAAGGTATTACAGGTTTAGATCTTCATAAAGCCGGTGATCCAATTGCACAAAAGTTTAAATGGTCGACCAGATCATTTGCTGGAACTCCAGCAGACTCTCATTTAGATGTTGAAATTACATTCACATTAAATCTTAATGAGGCAAATCAAATGTATGCTTATAAAACAATAAGAGATTGGCAAAGATTACAATATAATCCAGAGACTGGAGAAACTGGTCTTAAGAAAGATTATGTTGGTCAAATCGTAATCGTACAGTTCAATAGAGCTGGAGATATTTATAGAAAGATTACTTTAGAAGATTGTTTTATTGGAGGCGCAGTAAACCCAGGAACTGATTTATCTTATGATAACGCAGAACCTCAAGAATTAGCGGTTTCATGGAGATGTGATACTTGGTCTGAAGAACTAGTTTAAAATAATATTTAGAGAGAAGGCTATATAAGTCTTCTCTTTTTTATACCCTAAAAAAATATTATAATATTAACATAATATGTCTGACAAGGATTATATAGTAAATAAATTAATTAAAAAAATCCAAGTTCTATTAAACGAACCTGAGTTTGAAAAATTAAATGAAATTATACTAAGTGAGGCTTTGAAAAATAAACAAAGGCCAAAGTCGGTTAGTGCATATGTTAGAGAATTAATTCAGAATGAAATAAAAAAATCTAAAGATTCTGAAACAAATTAAAATACTTTTATATAATTCTATAAAATTTGTAAAATGAGCAAAGACGAAAACAACGAAGAATTCGAAAATTTCTTAAATAAAAAAGAACAAGAAGGTGGAGCATTTGAAGACTCTACTAAAACAAACGATCCAATCGAAGAAACTATTAATAAAGAAGGTTTAGGATCGGTAGATATGTCTAAATTTGGAAAACAGAAGGCAGAATCTGCCGATTTTCATTTAGGATATCATGCTGTAAATTTAGACACACTCTTTTCAAAAGGTAGATTTTACCCAAAAGATACTAAAATAAGTGTTAGAAGCGCAAAAGTCGCTGAAATTAGACATTTTTCAACAATGCAAGAAAATAATCTTTTAGATATTGAAGAAAAGTTAAATGGTATTGTTAAGTCATGTTGTAGAATTGAATGTGCTGCTAAAAAATTATCTTATAAAGATCTTTTAGAAGAGGATAGAATTGCAATACTTTTACAAATTAGAGATCTAACATTCCCAGAACCGGAGAACAAATTAATGTTAAAGGCTGAAAATAGTTATGGTACTACAAAAGATGTAGAGCTAGCAACTAGAAACTTTTCAGTCAGTGAAATTCCTGAAGAAATTGAAAAATATTATGATGCCATAGCAAGGTGTTATAGAATTCAAACCAGATCTGCTGGTGAAATTCTTATGAGACCACCTTCAATTGGCGTTATGGAAGAAGTAACAAAATATATCAAAGAACAGCAAGAGCAAAAGAAACGTTGGGATCAGGCATTCGTTCAAATCCTACCTTATATTCAATTAGATTGGCGAGGTTTTAACACAAAAGAAATCTTTAACCAAGAAGTTGCATTCCAAGGATGGAATGAAAAGAAATATATGATCACGTATAGACTTGCTGAAAAAATGAAAATAGGCGCTCAACCTGAAATGGAAGTAGACGTAGATGGAGAACTTGTTAAGGTCCCTCTTCAGTTCCCAGGTGGAATCAAAAGTCTTTTCATTATTTCAGATCTCGCTGGAGAACTTCTTTAAGACTAAATTCTATCTGGGGTTTCATCTACATCTCCAGCCAAGTGAAATAGATAATCTTGAATATTACGAGTATTGGTATTATGTCAAAAATTTATCAGATCACTTGAAAAAGCAGCAAAAGAATCAGGCTGAACAAGATGAACAGGCTAATGAACAATATGCTAAGCAAAAAATGCCTAACATGAATCAATTTAAACAGCCTAAGATGCCTACTATTAAGATGCCAAAAATCTAGGATATATAAATAAAAAATAGTGTTAGATTGAGCGCTTTTAAATCCCCTTTTGAAAAATTAAGTTACGAGGCACAAGCACAGATAGCTGATTCCGTTTCTCCAGGTGGAGATATGTATAACCTTTTAGAAGATATTGCTGACAATATAAGGAAGCAAAATACTAGAGAAGGATCAGTAGAAAAGGTTTCTCTTTTTGGTGGATTGACCGTTAAAGAGGCCATGGCTTGGACTATTCTTGGAGAAAAAGGACTTGATGCAATAGCAAAAGGATTAGGATCTATTGCTAAAGTAATAGATGGAATGGGTTCTTCAGGAGAAGAGGCTAAAGAGAAGATGGAAGGAATAGTGATGGGAATTACTGCAATTAAAGGCTTAGGTAAGGCTATTTTAGAATTTGCAGGGTATTTATTATTAGCAACCCCACTTTTAGTAGTAGGTATTTTAGCAGCGCCTTTATTTGCCTTAAGTATCTTTGTTATTACAAAAGCACTTGTATGGGCATCAAAGCCTTTAACAAGCAAAGAATCTGAACAGGCCATTGAGGCAATTGAAGGGCTAGGTTATACATTATTTATATTTGGAGGATTGTTAGCACTTTCAGCACTTATATGGCCAACTGCAATAACAGCACTTCCATATGTTGTTTTAAGTATATTAACCCTTGGCGTAACCTTTTATTTAATTGATAAATTAAAGGTTGAAACTGCTATGGAAAAAGTCTCGGCAGCTCTTATTGTGGCAAGTATTGGTATATTATTTTTAGGAGGGGCTCTTGCTGTATTTGGGTATTTGTTTCCTCCAACTCAAGAATCATATGAAACTCTTGCTCTTATAGGGGCAGCAGTAGGTGGAATTTCTTTAATTTTGTTTGCAGTCGGTAAGGGAGCATCGCATATTCTTCAAGGTGCTCTAGTTTTAATATTAGCTGGTATATCATTAATACCGTTGGCGATAGGAATGTCAATGTTTGCTGATGCATTTTCAGCCTCCCCATCTCCTTGGGAATTCTTTGGATGGACAATGGCAGTTATTTCTGGAGTGGGACTTGCAATGACAGGACTAGGTGCTTTAGTTGCATTAACAGCTGGGGCTGCGTTTTTAGGACCATTAATGATTGCAGCAATTGGAGGTAGTTTAATTGCCTTAGCCGCTGGTTTAATAGCCTTTCAGAAAGTAAATTGGACCGATGAAGATACAACAAAGTTAACGACTGCATTAGCAGGAGTTAAAGCAGCCTTTATGGGAACTGAAAAAGAGGAAGGAGGATTCTTTGGAGCAATTGGAGGTGCTTTAAAAGGAGCATTAGATTCTGGTAAAATAATAGCAGCTGCAGCTGGATATTCAGCAGCAGGACTTGCATTGATTCTTCTTAGTAAAGGACTTATAAAATATAAAGAAGTAGGTTGGAAAGATGAAGATAGTTTGGAACTTACAAGAATGTTACAAGGTGTTTCATTAGCATTTGCAAGTGCAGGTGGTGGAGAATTAGTTCAAGGCGGAGGATTCTTTGATACTATGTTTGGTACTAAAAGAAATAAAGTTCAAGAAGGTATTCTTTCTGTAATGGAGGCAGGATCTGCACTTACGGGAATAGCACATGGCTTAATGTCTTTTAAAAAATTAATAGATAGTGGTATTGAATTTGGAGCCCCTGATGAGTTAGGTAATTATCCTAAAGGCACGTTAGGATACGCTGTTGTTAATACTATGGGATTTATTAATCAAGCGTTCTCAGCAGTTGCTGAACAGGGCAATGTAGATGCTGGAGGATTCTTTGGAAGTTTATTTGGTATTAAAAAGAATAAAGTTGCAGAAGGAATTGAATCAGTTTCTGGATCCGGAGAGGTATTAAAAAATGTAGCAGATGGACTTATAGGTTTTCAAAATTTAGTACAAAAAGATATTGATTGGGACGCATTAGGAGATAGTATTGTAAAGACTATGGGATTTGTTAATCAAGCATTTGCAGCAGTTGCTGAAGAGGGCAATGTAGATGCTGGAGGATTTTTTGGAACTTTATTTGCCATTAAAAAGAATAAAGTAACAGAAGGAATAGATTCTGTTTCTGGCGCTGGAGAGACATTAAATAGTATAGCAGACGCTTTAAATAAATTTAAAGGATTAGAAGATCCAAATGCAATAGCCTCAAAAATTGAAGGGGTTATTGGTATTGTAGGAAATAGTTTTTCTCAAGTAGAAAAATTTGAAGATGTTGATGAGATGATCGATCTTTTTGAGGCGGCAGCTGAAATGTATGAAGATATTGCAGACGCTTCAAACGATATGAATATTGAGGCCATTAATTCTTCAACAAAGATGTTTGAGGCATTAGGATATCTTAGTGAAAATGGAGGAGCAAATTCAATTGAACTATTAGGTGAAAACCTTATTGAAGCAATTCGTGAATTAGCACTAATGATTGCTAATTTTGAAGGAACAGTCGGTGAGGCACAACAAAGTAATCAAGGTTTAATTGAAAGTGTAGGAAGTTTATTTGGTAGTGATGATAAAGAACCTGCTAAAACCACAACAGAAGTATCTTCTGCTAATGTATTAATTAGAGATCAAAATGGAGATACCTTGTCTCAAGAAGAGGTAGTATTCGAATTAAAACGACTTTATAATTTATTAACATCTGGAGATGCTATAGTTCAGACACAAGCAAACATTCTTTAAACTTTTTTTAGATAAGGTATATAATATCTAAAATCAAAATATGAAACTTAAAGAAACAGTAAATTATAAATCTAGTACAATATCGTCTTCAACTTACGATTACACAAAAAATATTTTATTAGTAACGTTCAATAATAAAACTTCTTATAAATATGAGAATGTTTTAAAAGAAACATATCATGCATTTAGAGATGCTGATTCTCAAGGAAAGGCCCTATCTACATATATTAGATATAATGAAGATATTAAAACAATAAAAATAGAGCCTCAAAAAAATGATGGAAGTTTTTATGCAGCTGGGAAGCTGTGATTATCTTCTTTTTCCTTGCCCTCTATATCTTTTCTTATAATTTTTAGAGTTCTTATTCTTAGAAGTCTTACATTTTGCATGTACTCCTTTTCTTCTTTTCTTAGGAGGTTTTTCATTTCCAAATCTTACTGCCATGTTAATTCTTTTTTAATTTATTTATCTAAGATTTAACCTTTATTTAACCTGCCTGGGCATCTTTTCCGGATTAGAAAAATTATATAAACCAAAACTAATAAACAATGAAAAATTTATACTTTTTATTATTATT
>CENY01124532.1_pt1 | contig 17515 bp, 16 predicted proteins | sample 356181 | NCBI WGS metagenome assembly CENY01 (sample SAMEA2619840, study PRJEB7988) | marine metagenome | isolation source: saline water (ENVO:00002010), including
CCACTACCGGAACGAGTTTCATTACCAGCACTTATATTGAATGTGCTGTAACGTTTACGGGAAATGATCTGTGGGTTATCAAACCAACCCATTGTATCGTTGTTAGGAGTTGAGAAACGTGTCAACTCGCTGTTTCCATCTTGCTGTGCTGTAACACCGTGTGATTGAGAAGCAGCTAGGCCGTCTTTATCACCGGATGTAGCAACTGCACGAAGAGTTACTTTAGATTTACCAACTTTAGTAGTAGCACTTACGTGAAGCATTGATGCTTTAATATCAATATCTTTCACTGTTGCACTACTTGATGGATAATCTACTGAACCTTCCTGATAAATTGCATCTACGTTAAGGCTGAACATACCAACTTTAGTTTTTGCTTTAATACCCCACCATCTAATATCTCTATCTGGAGAAGAAGTACCTGAACCACGGTTGTCTGCTTCTACAGTTAGATGAGGTGTAAGAGTCATACCAGCAGCTTTTGTTGTGAAACCAATGTGGTGAACATCAGCATCATTTTTTCCACCAAAAGGACCACCGGAACCACCAGCGCTACCTTCAGATACTTTAACTGTCCAACCTGTCATTTTCATGCCAGCCATCTTACCAGTTACTTCCCAACCCTGGTTTCTGTTACGTCCACTGGATGTAACAAGCATTTTGTCAGGGGAGAAATAATCATCACGACCATACTGTACTTTTAATTTAGTTCCTGGAAGAGCAAACTGGACATAATGCCTGTTTACTTTAGGAGCTGTTTTACCAGCATCCCAACTACCAGAACCTAGATCAAGTTCCCATACAGCTTTCACTTTTCCGCCTTCAGATACAGCAGTAAAGCGAGGACGCATTAACATATCTGCTTTTTGGTTACCATCTTCAGATGTGTTATCTCTATCAGCGTCATCATAAGAAACACCACGGTACCTGTACATACCAGTAAATTTAAAGCTTGCTGCAAAAACTTCTGGCAATACAAGACCTACTGCCAATACTGCAACTGCTAAAGTTAATAAAAATTTCCGCATTACTTTCTCCTAATATTTAAGCTTATTAATACTATTAATAGTTTTAAAAACTGTGTTACAAGAACTTCATGTTACTACTTACAACTTCAGAGATTTATACTCTTATAGGCTCCTCCTTCTAGGCGGTGTATAAAATTTATAATTGTTCATACACGCACACACACAACCGCACGTGCAACTACTATCACACTTACAGAATATAATAAAACTTACAAGTCCCTAATATATTAAGAAAATTCATTTTTTCAGTCAACATATTTCACGTCTGATACTGTATTTTAATGAAAATAATAAAAACTATAATGAAAATTATGAAATTATTGACAGTTTTTAGTTATATGTATACGTGGAAACATTACTTTCCATACTTCTTGATATCATAAATATAAATTTTACTAGACGCATTCATTGTCAACATACTCGTATCAGTAGTAACAAGAATCAAATCCTTTTTTCCATCATTATCTCCATCTGCGACTTCAAAATCTACTACTCCCTGAGAAAGTTTTTTTGACCTCCAGAATTCATTTAGACCACTACCATCCCAAACCATACTTACTATCTGTCCACCAGAAATTCCAAGACCAGGAGCTATACGCGTACCGGAATATTGATTCGCGATAACGAGCACTTCTTCTATTCCATCCTCATCTGTATCTTCAATCTTTATTCTGGAACGAATCAAAATATCGTACTCTGAAATAGTAGTCGAAGTTCTTCTATCTTCATTAGAATGGAAACGATGTACCGGACCACCATAATATTCTGCACTTTTATAAAAAACACTGCCCGATCTACTTCGCACACGGAGTTTGTCATCTTTTCCGATCTCAATTACATTTAATTTTCCGTCTCTGTCGATATCCCATAGAGAAAATCCAAGAATCTCATAATCTTCTGGCAATTTATAAGAAGATATTTCAACAATCTTATCCTTAGACCATGCATATCTCCTGATAGGACCGGTAAATGGTTCATCAAAACCTTGGGATTGCCCTAACAGCAAAGAAACATCCTTATCCTTTGAAGAAGGGCCTTTCTTCCTCGTTTTCAAAACACGGAAAAAAACGTTTCTTTTGGAAAATATTTTCACAAACTTTTTTTGTTTTACTTCAAATACCAGAGAGGTAAGATTATCATGTTCATAAGTCGCTAAATAAATTTCAGGTTTCCCATTTGAATTCAAATCCGCTGCATCAATCCAACGAAAATCATTTCCTACACCAGCATCATAACGGAACAACTCACGAATTTTGTTATTTAGAATTTGAAATGCTATTAATTGTGTAGAAGTGATAATTAACAGCTCGTTTTTTCCATCTTTATCTAAATCCGTTGCAACCACACCTCTCACACCTAATTTGTCAAAATGGAAAGCTTTTACCCCGCCCATCATTGACACTCCGGGAAGACCGGAAGTTGATCGTTGGAAATTTCCACCAAAAGCAAAGAATCCTCTTCTTCTTTTTCCTCTTTTCAAAGTTCCTTTCTTCGGGACTCCTTCCGCATAGGGCAATTTACTTACAGAAGAGATAGCTTCAAACAGAACACGTCTGCTACTAAGAGAAATAATTTTACTCTTCAGAAAAGTTTTTCCCTTCACATCGACAATTTCACTTGCTATCGCGAAATCTGATCGAACTTCGTTTCTCAAAGAAATAGAATTTTTCCCTTCTAAAATTTTATCTTCGGGAATCCCATTTTTCAATAGCCACACTTCTAACTGATCTATATCGAAAACATCAAATCTTCCCTTTTTCGAGAGCGATTTGCCAAGTTCTCTAGTTAATAAATCCGCGCTATAAGGTTCGTCTGTAAGATTTGCAAAAGGGAGAACCGCAATTCTAATCTTTGCAGAAGAAGCTCGAACTTTGTCTTTTACTCTAGGCATGAGTTCGCTTCCGGGAGCCAAACGGGTCACTCTTGCAATAGAAAATTTCTCTCTCACTTCAACTATCTTGATTTCTGCAACATTTTTTTCTAACGACCCGAGGGACTCTCCTGTAATAGGATGTTTAAAAACTTTCCCCTCCCGAAAAACTCCTATCGTTAACCCTTTCACAACTCTATTTCTAGAACCAATACTTAAATAAAGATCGGCTCCTTTTATTGCAACAATTGAACCTTGGACATGGGGATAATAGGTATGTACTTTTTTACTAAGGACTTCAATTGAACTAGTATAATTTAATGAGTAAACAATAGATGGATAAAATCCAACACTTACAAAAGAAAAGAGGAATAAACATAGAAAAAATCTTTTCAAACGATTAAAACTTAAGCGCATAATTTCTTGTTCCTCAAAAAAACAATAAAAAAAACCAAAACTCTACGGAAAAAGATACAAGAAATAAGAAGACTACTACAATAGAGTTTAAAATAAAAATTTCAGTTCAACTTAAAAAATAAATCCTTAGTAAGAATGTACTTTGACCTTGAAGCGATTGATTGGTAAAGTTTGTCTTGTAGTTTCGCTGGGGGTGCCACGGGCTGAGAAAATACCCTTGAAACCTGAACCGGACAATGCCGGCGTAGGGAAGCGAATCCATCATTGGACTTCCCTCCCCTTTTGTCCTCTTTTATGAAATCTAAAGGCGTTTTTTACTTCCAATGGGGAATATACATATGATCAAATCAAATGGACAAAACGAAAATGCAATCAAACTAGATCTTGTCAACGAAAATGGGAATGGTTCCAATGGATCGTCCTTCCCTAAATCAAAAAAAATACATGTAGAGGGCAACGATAATGTTCATGTCCCTATGAGAGAAATCGAGCTAGCCGATGGCGAAAAACCTTTGCGCGTATACGACACTAGTGGTCCAGCTGGTGAGGATATAAGGAAAGGTCTTCCGCCATTAAGAGCAAGTTGGATTCAAAGTCGTTCCGATCTTGACGAAATGGATCCTTCCTACAAACCTGTTTCAGGCAAAGAAAAAACAGAACTCCCCATGCCTCCTAAACGAAGAGTATTAAGAGGAAAAGAAAATGTGACACAAATGCATTTTGCCAAAAAAGGCGAAATCACCCCTGAAATGGAATTTGTCGCTATCCGAGAAAATATGGAACCAGAATATGTGCGATCGGAAGTTGCTAGAGGAAGAGCAATTATCCCCGCAAACATCAACCATCCTGAAAGCGAACCAATGATAATTGGCAGAAACTTTTTAGTGAAGATAAATGCAAATATCGGAAATTCTGCTGTTTCAAGTTCCATAGAAGAAGAAGTAGAAAAAATGACATGGGCAACTAAGTGGGGGACAGACACTGTTATGGATCTGTCAACAGGAGATAATATTCATGAAACTAGAGAATGGATAATTCGAAATTCTCCTGTGCCAATTGGTACAGTTCCAATTTATCAGGCCTTAGAAAAAGTAGATGGTATTGCTGAAGATCTGACCTGGGAAATTTATAAAGATACCCTTATAGAACAAGCGGAACAAGGAGTAGATTACTTTACAATACATGCAGGAGTTTTACTTAGATATGTTCCCCTAACTGCAAAACGTATGACCGGGATAGTTTCTAGAGGGGGTTCAATTCTTGCCAAGTGGTGTTTGGCACATCATCAGGAAAATTTTCTTTATACTCATTTTGATGAAATTTGCGAAATCATGAAATCGTACGATGTTTCTTTCTCATTGGGTGATGGTTTAAGACCAGGAGCAATTGTCGATGCGAATGATGAAGCTCAGTTCGGAGAACTAGAAACACTTGGAGAACTTACCTTAAAGGCCTGGGAACATGACTGTCAGGTGATGATTGAAGGTCCTGGTCATGTACCTATGAATCTCATCAAAGAAAATATGGACAAGCAATTAGAAATATGTCACGAAGCACCATTTTATACACTCGGTCCATTAACAACTGATATCGCTCCTGGCTATGACCATATAACGAGTGCAATTGGAGCAGCAATGATAGGTTGGTTTGGTACTGCTATGCTTTGCTATGTAACTCCAAAAGAACACCTTGGATTGCCAAACAAGAATGATGTACGAGAAGGCGTTATTGCTTATAAAGTCGCTGCACATGCAGCTGACCTAGCCAAAGGACATCCAGGAGCACAAGAAAGAGATGATGCTCTTAGCAAGGCTCGATTTGAATTCCGTTGGGAAGACCAGTTTAATCTATCCCTCGATCCTGAAAGAGCAAGGGAATATCACGACGAAACTCTCCCGTCTGATGGTGCAAAAGTCGCTCATTTCTGTTCAATGTGTGGTCCAAAATTCTGTTCAATGAAAATTACGCAAGAGGTCAGGGAATATGCCGCACAAAAAGAAATAAATGACCAAGAAGCACTTATGAACGGAATGAAAGAGAAATCAGAGGAATTCAAAGATAAAGGTTCCAGTATTTACGTTAAATCAGACTAGATTCGGTAATTAAATATTTTTTCTGGACACAATGGAACAGGATACTTTTAATATTCAGCCTTCTGAAGTTCAATCTTTACGCGACAAGGGAGAGGAATTTATTTTTCTTGACGTTCGTGAGGATGAAGAATTAGAAATTGCTAAAATTTCAAACTCTATGCATATTCCGATGGGTGATGTTCCCTCTAAGATCAACCTTTTGGATGATGATATTCCTATAGTTGTTTTCTGTCATCACGGACAGAGAAGTGCGATGGTTACTCAATTTCTTAGACAACTCGACTTTTATGATGTAAAAAATATGCAAGGTGGAATAGAAGCATGGGCTAATGAGATTGATCCAAATATTCCAAGATACTAAAAATTTTCTAGATTTTAACTACCACATTTCCTGTATTCTCGAATTTTTCCATTTTCTTATGTGCAGAAACTGTATCTTCCAAAGGAAAAACTGATCCAATTTGATGAACAAGAGGGTATTCTTCGCAAGATCGGACAATATCTTCACATGCCTTCAAAGCATCTCTGTCAGGAACTGAATACATATAAATCATTCTTATCGTATAATTTTTCCGCATCATGTCATACCAAGCAAATTCTGGCTCTGGAACTCTAGTAGAACCATACGCCGCAATAACACCATTCTCTTTTAAAACTTGTTTAGTTACAGGCAAATTTTCTCCGAAATCAACGTCTAAAATTTGATCTACTCCCTGCCCAGATGTCATATCTAAAATTTCTTCTGTAATAGTCGGATTATTTTTATAATTCACTACATCGTCTGCACCTACCTTTAAAGCAATAGCAGCTTTTTCATCAGAACTGATTGTTGTTATAACTTTTGCTCCAGCCCATTTAGCAAGTTGAATTCCATAATTTCCTACTGCACCCGCACCTCCAATCACCAAGACAACTTTATCCTTAAGAGATCGACCAAGAAAAAGACCTAAATGTGCGGTCATCGCAGGTATTGCTAGACATGCGCCTTCTTCAAATGAAACATTTTCAGGGAGTGGAACCACTTGTCTCTCGGGAAGTACAACGAACTCGCATGCAGTACCCATTGGCCTTTGCCATTGTGCATTAAAGACCCAAACACGATCTCCTTCGGCAAAGGAACCAACGCTCGAACCAACTTTGTCTACAACCCCAGCACCATCACTATGTGGGATAATTTTAGGCCAAACCATTTCTCCTCTACCGCCTAAACGAGCCTTAAAATCAGAAGGATTCGCACCAGAAGCATGCAACCTAATTCTTACTTCATCTGGACCTACTTCAGGTTTTTCTAACTCTCCATAAATGAGGACCTCGTCCGCAGGACCATATTTTTCATACCAAATTGCTCGCATATTTTACTCCCTGAAACAATTATGATTTTCTTCTTTCAGATTCTATCAATTCATGAACTCTAGGAATAAGGTCATCCGCAATTCGATCACATTCCTCTAAATGAGGATATCCAGATAGAATAAATTCATCTATTCCCAATTTCCAGTACAAAAGTAACTCATTTGCAATTTGTTCTGGGTTTCCAACAAGAGCAGAACCACAGTTAACTCTAACCGTTGAAATACCATTCCAAAGATGAGTATCTACCTTATAATCTTCAAACTCTCTAGCTTGTTCTGCCGCTCCAACCATAGTTGTCCCAGAAACAAGTGATGTTCTTTGTTTCTTCACACTATTCGATGCTTGAGAAAGTAACTCGCTAGCCTCAGCCCATGCATCTTCTTCTACATTTCTCATAATGATATGTGTACGAAGACCAAAGCTTGGATTTCTTCCAAAATCAGAAAAGGATTTTCTTGCTCTTTCAAGATGTTTCCTAACCTCATCTAATTTTGAAATCCAACCCAAATAAACATCAGATTGTGAACCAGCTAGTTTAAGGGCAGCGGGAGATGCTCCTCCTAGATAAAACTGAATATCATTCAAAGGACCAGGAGAACAGTGAACATTATTCAACCGAATATGCTCCCCCTTAAAATCAATAGATTCTGGACTCTCCCAAAGCTTTCTTAGAGCAGCAATAAATTCCTCTGCTCTTTCGTATCTTGTGTCATGGTCTATATTTTCTCCCATTTTCTCAAACTCACCCTTAATACCCCCAGGCACAACATTCAAATCTATTCTTCCATTAGAAATCTGGCTAAGAGTAGAAGCCATTTGAGAAAAAAGTCCTGTATTAATAAACCCTGGACGAACCGCTATCAAAAATCGGATTTTCGAAGTTACTGCTGCAAGTGCAGTAACCATCGTCCAAGTCTCAGACAATGGAGCCCTTTCATCAAAGAGCCCATTTGCAAATCTGGTAGGAATTAACATTGAATAAAAACCATTTCTCTCTGCAGCCTGTACTACTTCACGCAGATAATCGAAAGTTGGCGGTCTCTCAGCAACCTCGGTTCCAATATGACTTCCATCCCCATCTATAGGTATAAACCAGTCAAATTTTGGAATTGGTCTAATTGGTTTTTTCATACTTGCCCTCAATTAAAATTTATTTATTTACCCATGCAGGTGCACTTCCGACAAAGATATCTGAATCATGGAAAATTTCAATTCGATTTCCATCAGGATCTAGAAAATAAATTGCTTCGTGTCCACCCCACAACCCATTTGTACCATCTAATCTTAAAGGTCCCCATACAACCCTAATTTCTTCTCTGGATTTTATAAAAGAAACTGCATCCTCAAAATCTTTCTTTCCTGAAACTTCAAAGGCAAGATGATGGAGACCAATATCTTTCCTTGGGACCGTGTCTTCTCCTTCTTGTGAAACCCAATCATGCGGCACAGAAAAAATCGCGAGTTGATGATGATATTTATCCAGATACATAAAAGCACTTCCAAAAGGAGTTTCTGGATGATTCCCTTCTTTATGTTTTGAACGTAATTGAAAACCAAGTACTTCATGATAGAATTTAATCGAACGATCCAAGTCGCGAACCTTAATTCCCATATGTTGTAGCCTAAGATTCCGAATCAACTATTTTCTCCTAATTTTTGTTTTAAGAAAAAAATTCTCCTTGCCGAAGAAACAATTATGAAGTACGTATAGTCTTACATACAATTTATAGAGAAGAACCTACCCTATCAAATATTTCTCTGGGAGAGAATCATGGGAGTAATTAAAAACTTAACGAAACAAAAATGCAAGGATGGAAAAGTAACTTTGGGTTCCGGAGTGAGAATGGCAAATACCGTTGAAGTAGGGCTAGCTATGAAGGCTTCTGGTTACGACTGGCTTTTTATAGACCTAGAACATGGACCCTTTACTCTTGAAACTGCTCAACAAATTTCTATTGCAGCACTTACTCAAGAAATCACTCCTCTAGTTAGAGTCGCTGACCTTGACCCACATCTCAGCACAAGGATTTTAGATAGCGGGGCTCAAGGAATTATCTTGCCGCACGTAAATAATGCAAAAGAAGCAGAAAAACTCGTCTCTATTTGTAAATTCCCTATGGAAGGAAATCGTAGTTCAGGCGGTGGTCTTGCACACGCTAAATTTGAACATATGAATCCAAAAGAACTGTTACAAGAGGTAAACAACGAAACTTTACTCGTTGCAATGATTGAAACTCCTGAAGCAGGAGATAAGGCGGATGAAATAGCATCCGTTGATGGAATTGATGTTCTTTTAATAGGAACAAATGATTTAAGTACTGGAATGGGTATTACTGGACAACATGACCATCCTAAAGTGAACAAAGTTTATGAACAAGTTGTAAATGCATGCACAAAGCACGGAAAAACTCCTGGCATGGGTGGTTCCTATCAACCAGATCTTATAGAAAAGAGAATTAGTGAAGGTATGCGATTTATACTTAGTGGAAGTGATTTAAATTTCATGATTGCTGGCGCATCTGCTCAAGCAAATATGATAAGAGAAGTTGCAAAAAAATCTGGACTTTAACGAATTAATCTCAGCTCACAGGAGAAAAAATGAGAATATTAACATTTGAATCAGACGGAATAGAAAAATTAGGGGTTCTCACTGACAATGGGGTGGAGGAAATAATTTCTGAACCACAAGATATCTATAAAATTATAACTGAAAACGGTAAAGTTGAAACAAACCAAAACCCAATATCTCTAGAATCCGTGAAATTTCTTGCTCCTATTCAAAATTTACGGAGACCTGTTATCGCAGTAGGTCTGAATTATAAAAAACATGCAGATGAAGGTGCGAGGAAACGCGGTAGAGAAGTAGGAGTTTATCCTGAGATACCGTATTTCTTTTGCAAATGGATCGGTACAAACAATCATCATAATGGAGAAATTATCTATCATCCATCTACCGAAGAACTAGATTATGAATGCGAACTTGTAATTGTCATTGGCAAACAAGGAATTAATATTCCAAAGGAAAAAGCACTCGATCATGTATATGGATATACAATCATGAATGAAGTTTCTGCCAGAGATGTACAACTCAAACATTTGCAATGGTTTAAAGGGAAAGCTCTCGACTCTTTCGGACCGATCGGACCTTGGATTGTGACAAAAGATGAAATAAAAGATGCAAACAATTTGAGAATTCAGACAAGAATAAATGGAGAAACCCGTCAAGATTCTAATACCAATGATATGATTTTCGATATCCCGACATTGATAGAGTCAGTTTCTGAAGGTCTTACACTGCAACCTGGAGATATGATTGCTACAGGCACACCAGAAGGAGTTGGGTTTGCAATGGACCCACCAAGAACTATGCAAGTAGGAGATGTTGTCGAATGTGAGATTGATGAAATAGGGATACTAAGAAATTATGTTGTTTCGCCATAAGATATAAACTAATTTCTGAATAGTTATATAGAAAAACTATTTCAACGTTTTCTCTAGAAATGGAATGAGTCCACCTGCTTTGATCATGTTCATTATATGTTCGGGAAGGGGCTCCGCCTGCATTGTTTTATCTTGAGTTATATTTCTCACTTCACCTGAGATAGGATCAACGGAAAGTTCATCTCCTTCAGAAATTGTCTTGCAATCAGGACAAATCAATACGGGTAACCCTATACAAATTGAATTTCTAAAAAAATTCCTAGCGAAACTCTGTGCTATTACGGCTCCAACCCCAGCAAATTTAATCCCTCGAGGAGCTGTTTCGCGACTAGATCCACAACCAAAATTTTTTCCAGCTACAATGAAATCATCTTTATTTACCTTAGATGCAAATTCACTATCGACTCCCTCCATAGCATGATCTGCTAATTTTTCATCTGGAAAACTTGCATAAGCAGCAGGCATGATATAACCAGTATCAACGTTATCTCCGAACGTCCATGCTTTCCCAGCGATACTAACATTATTCATTTAAAAAACTCCTTGGATCAGATACCCTTCCTTCAATAGCACTTGCAGCAACAGTAGCCGCTGAAGCCAGATAAATAGAAGCTTCTTCGCTACCCATCCTTCCTTTATAGTTTCTATTCGCAGAAGAAATACACACTTCTCCAGGACCTAACTGTCCTGGACCTTTTCCAGAACAAATTCCACAAGTTGTGGGCATTAATACTCCACCTGCTTCGATAAGGACAGATAAGGTGCCATCTTCCATTGCATTATTTAGAATATCTTTGCTAGCGGGTGCAATAAGTAATTGCAAACCTCTTGCAATCCGGTTTCCTTTCAATACTTTTGCAGCAGCTCTAAGATCCTCTAGTTTTGCTCCTGTACATGAACCTATGTGTGCTCTTTGAATAGGTCCCGAATCTACATTTTCTACCGAGGTCACATTGTCCATTCTATGGGGACAAGCTACTTGAGGCGTAAGATCATTTACGTTGTATTCATAAGATGAGTGATATGCTGCATTTTCATCAGATTTTAAAATTTCTATATCGCCATCTACTCCTGCTTTTCTTAAATACTCTTCTGTCTTTTCATCAATGTCCATAATTGCACTTTTGGCACTAAACTCCGCAGCCATATTAGTGAGAGTCATCCTATCTTCAACAGACATAGAATTTAAAGTATCTCCTTCAAATTGTAGAACTTTATAATCAGCACCATCTACCCCCAAATCTTTAAGGGCTAGCAGAGAAAGATCCTTACCCCATGTACCTTCTGGCAGTTCCCCTTTAAATGAAATACGTATTGTTTCAGGAACCCGCAACCAGACTTCACCGGTAGTAAGAACGCCAACACTCTCTGTAGGTCCAATAGCTACACCCAAAGCGCCCAATGCACCTGCGTTGGTAGTATGACTATCAGTTCCAGTGACTAAGAAACCAGGCTGGACAAAACCTTTTTCTGCGAGAAGAATATGACAAATTCCCTCTGCATCATAAAAATGTTCAACTTTTTGCTCTTTTGCCCAAGATCGAGTGACATTCAATACATGTGTTTGAGAATCTTGCGTTGGAGGGTTGTGATGGTCTGCAGTAAGTAGGAAACGACTTTTATCCCAAATCGGAAGTCCTAATTTTTTAAAATCATCCTTCATTCGAAATGGACCCTGATTGTCATGCATCAAATGCGCATCAACTTTTCCCCATATTATATCTCCAATTTCTACACTATCCTTGCCACTAGCTCTCGCAAGTATTTTCTGCACAACTGTCCTATTCGACAACGGTCTGTCCTTCTATAAAAAATTAAATTAAACTTTAAATTCATAGTACTCGACAAAATCAAATAATTGAAGCAGAGTTTCGATTTACTTAGTCAAATATTTCAACGGATAACACAAGTGAATAAAATGGAAGAGAATGAAAAGAAAATAGACAGAAAAGACTTTTTTAAAGAGGGGCCTCTTTCTTTGCTTCGAGCTTTTTTCGAAGGTTCACAAAATGAAAATACAACTATTCAGAAAAGTTCCTTGGATGGTCCTATTCTTAGACCACCAGGAGCAAAAACTGAAGTTGATTTTTTAAACCTTTGTGAAGGAAGCGGACTTTGTGCTGAGGCATGTCCAGCAAATGCAATTCTTCTTCTCCCTGAAGAGAGCGATACTTCACGATTCACTCCAAGAATTATACCTTCAGATTCTGCTTGCGTCTTATGTGACGATTTGTCATGCATGAAATCCTGCCCGACTGGCGCACTCACAATTATAGATATACGTAAAATTTCAATAGGAATTGCGAAAGTTGAGAAAGAAACATGTATTGCATGGAATGGAAAAGACAAATCATGTAAGGCTTGCGCAACTCACTGTCCTGTTGGAAAAGATGCAATTGAAATCGTAACTGAGTCCGAAGAAATAGGTCCAATCATTACTCAGGGATGTGTAGGATGTGGATTATGCGAACATCACTGTCCAGTTTACCCAAAAGCAGTACAAATTTTTCCTAATGAATAAAAAAACTATTTCTTCACTTCACACTTTTTTTAAAACTTCAAAAAACATTCTTATTTGGGATAGAAATTGCAAATTTTGTCAAAAATGTATTGACTGGATCATTTCAAAAGGAGGTGAGAAAAAATTATATTTAATTCCCTTTCAAGAAATTCCTTCTCCACCGATGAATGATGATTTTAAAAAAGAATGCATTCAGTCTATTCAATTTCTAAAACCGACACATGAAATTTTTAATGGTGGTGATGCGATCACAGAAATCTTATTTGCAATTGGGTACGATAAAATTGCAACAATGACAAGAAAACCTATTCTTAGGCAACTCGTCAAATATCTATACGCTTTTATTGCAAAGCATAGAGGGTTTCTTAGTAGTTTTATAGGAGACAAATAATAAAATAGCCGACACTAATTCTGAGTAAGACAAATCCTAGGAAAATTCGTCTTTAAGAATATCATAAATAAATCGTTGAACAGCAACAGGATAAAACCTTACGTCAGGTGTTTTAACCACCGCGGTATCTGTAATTTCACAACGTGTCATTTCTTCAATAACTTTCTCTATCAAAGTATCCGGACTCCACTCGTGGCGTTTAATCTTAAGGTGTTCACTTGTAACATCATAATTTCCTGAAACAACCTTAGGAAATGCAAAAACACGACCTACCAAATTCGTATCCATCAGTTCCTCGTCCTCGAATATTTCTCCAAAAGTTTTCTGCATTTCAGATGGAGTCCAAACAAGCTTTGGAGAAACCATAAGACGTCCTTCTATCTCCACAGAACCAGCTTTTTCATCTAGTTCAGGACCTAAAACCCTATATCCTAGTTCGTGATATCCGGAGACTATCCCAACAAATGGACGCCGAATAATCTCAATTTCCTTACTAATTTTTTTATGTTCATCACGCTGAAGTTCATCATCAAACATTTAATAACTCTTCTAAAAGTTTATAAAACTAAGCAACCTATTAACAGAAAGAAATGTCTGCGGTCAAATCAACAAAGAAACATTATATAGAAACGCAAATCAAATTGAAGGGGCATTTAAGAATTCATATACTTTTTCAGAGACGATGTCTGCACTTGCAACGCAATCTGAAATACCCACCCCTCTATAACCTTTCCCCGCAAAAAAAAGACCTGACAATTCACTTACAGATTTTTCTAAGCCTTCTATCCGTTCTAAATGACCAACTTTATATTGCGGAGTCGATTTTAAATAGAAATTTACATCTGTATGTTTAGGCTCTCCATGTATTTTTAATATCATTCGCAATTCTTTCATTACCCTTTCAATAATTGAGCTATTCTTTTTTTCTGAAAAATTATTCCACTCACTTTCTTTTATAAACACTCTCAAAAGCAAGTCACCTTCAGGAGATCTATTAGGAAATTTCACACTAGAAAAAGAACATGCAAGAATATTTCTATCTTCTATATCTGGAACAACAAAACCCATTCCATCTAAAGGATGTTTGATTTGTTCTTTATTAAAAACAAAATTGATCGTCGCTAAAGAACCAAAATCAAGTTTGTTAAAAAAACTAGAGAATTTTGGGGAAACATTCTGAATCAATTGTGAAATCTTTGGGTTAATAGCCGTCAAACAAACTGTATCTACATTTAAAATTTCATTCCCATTAATTTCTACAGTCCAACCCTCTTGTTTTTTTGCAATAGAGGTAACTTCACTATTTAACCGTAAGTCTACAGAACTAAATTTATCTTTGATAGAATCTGTCAATACTTCCATCCCTTTGTCAAAACTCGCAAAAAGTCCGTATCTCGCGCCGCTAGTATTGGAGGTCTCATCAGTATCGTCATCTTTACGAATCATTGTCTTTCTAAGACCTAGTATCACACTCCTATATTTTTCTTCTAATTCCAAAAATTGCGGCATAGTTGCTTTTAGACTCAGTTCCTTAGGATCAGCTGAATAAATACCTCCTATCATAGGCTGTGCAATTTTCTCGAAGGCTTCATACCCAAAACGTCGAACCACAAAATCGTATAAAGATTCGTCTTCATATTCATTCCTTCTTGGCAATACTAAATCAAGCATCATCCTTATTTTCCCAAAAACACTTATGAGCGGACTTCCAAAAAAAGGTCCTATTGCAATGGGGGACATTAGATAGAATCCCTTTGGAACTGGAATTAGATTTTCCCCTTGCAGGATAAAACTCCTCCTGTAATCAGGGTTTGTTCCAATAATACGATTCTCAATCTGCAAATCTTCACATAAGGAAAAAACGTTTGGTTTAGAGTTGAAAAAAGAATCTGGACCTTTCTCAAAAATAAATCCATCTTTTTGCTCTGTCTCAATAATACCACCAATCCTAGGAGTGGATTCGACAAGAATTATTTCAGCATTTTCTTTAGAATTAAAAAATTTTTCCTGTAATCTATACGCCAAGGTCAATCCTGTAATACCACCACCAACAACTAGAACTCTTTTGCTGTTTGGATTCAAACTTTTTCCCTTGAGATAAATTCTGAAACAGAATCAGCGAGCATATGAATAAAACGTGGGTGTGTACCTACTGTAGGAACGCGAAAAAATCTGAGACCAAGCGATTCAGCATGTTCTTTCGACTCAAAATCTAAATCATACAAAACCTCAACATGATCACAGATAAATCCAACTGGGACAACTACAACATTTTTTTTGCCAGCACGCGCATTTTCATCCAAAACATCTATAATATCGGGTTCCAACCATGTCCCAGGCGGAACATTAGGACTAGATTGGAAAGCTACTTCATAAGAATCAATCTCTAAAAGTTTTGCTATTTCGCTTGCAGTTTTCCTAACATCTTTTTCATATGTAGAATCTTTTGCCATCGACACAGGAATAGAATGTGCGGTAAAGATTAATTTGGTACTATCTCTATTTTCTTTCAAAGAAATATCAAATGTATTCTTAATTAGTTCAGCTAATGAACCCACATATCCCGCATTATCAAACCAGTCCATAGGGATAAAGTCTATTTCTACATTTTGATCAGCCATTTCTTCGTTTGCTTTTTTTACTTCATTTAAATAGGCATCCCAACTAATCTTTGTCTTATGAGGTGCAAGAACTATTCCTACAGAACGTTGCAAACCATTTTGCGCCATCTCTGTGAGAGTATCTTTCACAAAGGGATTCCAGAACCTATATCCGGTAAAAACCGGCAGAGCACATCCTTTTTCCTGAAGAGATAATTCTAGAGCGCCTGCTTGCTTTTGAGAGAAAAAAACAAATGGAGAAACTCCGTTAAAATGTTTGTAATGTTCTGAAACCTCTTCTATCCTATCCCTTCCTCCTGAACGATTCCCAACAATATTTTCTACATAACAAAATGCTTCTCCAGGACATTCATCATACCTCCGACAACAACCCTTTGTAGGACCACCGAAGCCTATCAAAAAAACAGAATCATATTTTTGCGTCATTGATTTTTCACTCTCCATTCATGAACAAAATCTACCAAATATTTAACATTATCTACCGGAGTTTCTGGCAGAACCCCATGTCCAAGATTAAAAATATATCCCGGACGCATATTCACTGCCTCGAGAATTTCCGCGGCTTTTTTAGCTATCAAATCTTTATCAGAAAATAAAATACATGGATCAAGATTTCCTTGTACCGGAATATCTCCAAGTCGATTCCATGCGTCAATTAAATCAACTCTAAAATCAAGTCCAATAACATCTCCTCCAGCTTCTTTCATATCCTCTAAAAATGCAGATGTTCCCGTTCCAAAATGTATAACAGGTACTCTTTTTGAGATAGAATTCAAGAGGATTTTCATATGAGGCATAACATATTCACGATAATCTGAACGGGACAAACATCCAACCCAACTATCAAAAATTTGCAAAGCTTGTGCTCCAGCTTCAATTTGACTAGTAAGATAATTACTCAAAGATTTTGTGAAATTTTCCATAAGTCTATTCCAGGCATTCTTCTCTTTGTACATAAACCGTTTCGTCTTCACAAAATTCTTTGAACCGCCACCCTCTATCAAATAAGATGCAAGAGTAAAGGGAGCTCCGGAAAAACCAATCAATGGAATAGTGTTATTCAGTTCGGATCGAACTTTTTTTATCGCATCAAACACATAAGACAATTCAGATTTCACATCAAAATCAAGTATAGCCTCAACATCTTTTGATTCCTTAACTGGATTATGTATTTGAGGACCAACACCTTCATCATATGTAATTTGAAATCCCATCGGTTGCAAAATAAGCAATATATCAGAGAAAATAATTGCAGCATCCACTCCAATTTCTCTAGCTGCCGTGACAGTAACTTCACAAGCCAGATCTGAATTCTTACATAAATCTATAAAAGAGACCTTCGCCCTCAAGTCTCGATATTCCTTCATATACCTACCAGCCTGACGCATCAACCAAATTGGAGTAAAATTTGTGTGCAATCCTTTACATGCTCTGAGGAAACATGAATTTTCTGAAATATCTGTGTTTTGATTTTTACAATCAACTTTTTCTTCCATCTCGATTGATTTACCTTTCTAAAAAATTTCAAAAAAGAAGAAATTATCTACAATAGGAAACGAAGAATAACATAGACTTTAAGTTTTACGTAAATTGATTTATAAGTGTGCTAGACATTTAGTTGATTCTTAATGTAATAGTTGTCTTGTATTAATTTCCTAGGCGCCATGGCCAAGTGGTAAGGCAGGGGACTGCAAATCCCCGATCCCCAGTTCAAATCTGGGTGGCGCCTCCAAAGGAATCCCTTCTAAGGAAATACTTTTCCTTCAATTTTCGAAAAAAA
>CENY01045466.1_pt1 | contig 17502 bp, 19 predicted proteins | sample 356181 | NCBI WGS metagenome assembly CENY01 (sample SAMEA2619840, study PRJEB7988) | marine metagenome | isolation source: saline water (ENVO:00002010), including
ACAGCGCCATGCGCTACGCCGCACCGGTACGTCAGGAACTGGCCACGCGTACCGTGATGAACGTGCTCGGCCCTCTCACCAATCCCGCCGGCGCGCCCAACCAGGTGATCGGCGTGTTCAGCGCCGCCTGGCAGCATACGGTAGCCGAGGTGGTTCGTCTGTTGGGTGCCGATCACGTGCTGGTGGTGCACTGCGACGGGCTGGACGAGATCGGCCTGGCCGCACCTACCACAGTGGTGGAACTCCGCGACGGCGAGATCACGAGCTACGAGATAAAGCCCGGCGACTTCGGCATTGCCAGCACCAGCCATGACGCACTGAGCATGGATTCACCCGAGCAAAGTCTGGCGCTGGTAAGGCAGGCCCTGGGCGAGCCCGATTCCGCCGCCGCCGACATCGTCAGCCTGAATGCCGGGGCAGCGATTTACGCATCCGGCGTAGCCACCAGCCTCGCCAACGGCGTCACCATGGCCCAAGATGCCATCGCATCGGGGCTCGCCAAGGAGCGTCTGGCCGAACTTGCGCGCGTGACCAACCTCATGGCGGAAAGTTGAGCGCCGGGGACACACAGACCGTGCTGGACCGCATTCTCGCGCACAAGCGGGGAGAGATAGCCGCGCGCACGGAGCTGCGCTCAAAGGACCAGCTACGCGAAGCCGCCCAATCCGCGCCGCCCACACGAGGTTTCGTAGAAGCCATTCAGGCGCGCATCGAGGCAGGCGGAGCCGCCGTCATTGCCGAGGTAAAGAAAGCGTCTCCCAGCAAAGGGGTGATCCGAGAAGATTTCGACCCGGAGGCCATCGCGCGCAGTTACGAGAGCGCCGGCGCCACCTGCCTGTCTGTGCTGACCGACGAGCACTTCTTTCAGGGCCACGACAGTTATCTGGTTGCCGCGCGGGAGGCAACTGCATTGCCCGTTCTGCGTAAGGACTTCGTCATCGACGAGTATCAGCTGTTCGAAGCGCGCGACATGGGAGCAGACTGCGTGCTGCTCATCGTGTCCGCCATGGACATCATTGCGCTGACGGTGCTCTATCACAAAGCACGCAACCTGGGGCTGGACGTGCTGATCGAGGTGCACGACGCAACCGAACTGGAGGCGGCACTCAGCCTGCAGCCCGAGCTGATCGGCATCAATAACCGCAACCTGAAGACTTTCGAGACGAGCCTCGAGACCACTTACAACCTGCTCGCAGCGATCCCCGACGGGGTCATCGTGGTGACCGAGAGTGGTATCCGCGAGCCAGAAGACGTGCGCGCCATGCGCAACGCCGACGTGCATGCCTTCCTGGTGGGAGAAGCGTTCATGCGCGAGCCCGATCCCGGCGCTGCGCTTAACTCGTTGTTCGATCCGCGCTAAGCGGTTTTTCGGCGGGCTGAAGTTTTTCCAGCCAGAAAAAAAGCGGGCTCTTTGCTATTTCGCCAAAGAGCCCGCCGGGGAGGCTGAGAAGACCTAACGGGTTCCGAAAACCACCATGGTTTTGCCCTTCACGGAGACCAGTCCTTGGTCAACCAGAGTCTTCAACACGCGCCCAACCATTTCTCTGGAACAACCGACGATACGACCGATTTCCTGACGGGTAATCTTGATCTGCATACCGTCAGGATGAGTCATGGCATCGGGTTGCTTGGTCAGCTCCAGAAGGGTTCTGGCGACGCGACCGGTGACGTCCAGAAACGCCAGGTCGCTCACTTTCTGCGTAGTGCGGCACAAACGATCCGCCATCTGCCGTCCAACGGCATACAGCAGGTCGGTGTGCTTATCGGCCAGCTCTTTGAACTTGCCGTAGCTCAGCTCTGCAACCTCGCACTCGATCTTGGCTTTTACCCAAGCCGATCGAGGCGCGTCTTCGGTAAACAGCGGCATCTCGCCAAAAAAGTCGCCCTTGTTCAGATAAGCAACAATGATCTCGCGGCCCGACTCGTCTTCAACGAGTACGGTGACCGAACCCTTCAATATGTAGTAGATGGAATCACTCTTGTCACCCGCGTAGATGAGGGTGCTCTTGGCCGGATACTTACGGCGATGGGCCGCCGCAAGAAAGGCATCGAGATGAGTATCTTCCTGGGCGTTGTTTAGCTGGAAACCCTTCGCCATGAGTGGTTGTCCTACGCCCTGAGTCTGTAAACTTTTCGTCGCAAGCATCTTCGTTCCGCTCCTTCGTAACAATTAACACCTTGCCAACGCATAGTTGCACAGGGCCTAGCGCGACAACGAGAACTGGTCGATGAACGGAGTCATTTCACAGTACGAGCGGTCGCAGTTCACCCGAATATCCAGGAAAATGTCACGACACTGAGCATTTCAACGCGAGAATTGCAGAGCATGCACGCCACCGTTCAATGGATAGACAAGGTAGCTTTCCGAGCTACCGCAGACTCCGGGCACACCATCGTGGTAGACGGACCGCCAGACAGCGGAGGCGAGAATCGCGGCGCCCGGCCCATGGAGCTTCTGCTCATGGGGTTGGGCGGCTGCACGTCGTTCGATGTGATCAACATCCTGGCCAAGTCGCGCCAGCGTGTTGCCGACTGCGTCACGGAGCTCTCGGCAACGCGAGCCGATGGAGTGCCCGCCGTGTTCGAGCACATCAACATCCACTTCAAGGTAACGGGCCACGACCTGGACCCCAAAAAAGTGGCACGCGCCGTGGCGCTTTCAGCGGAGAAGTACTGCTCGGCCTCCCTCATGCTCGAACGTGGCGGCGTGCGCATCGAACACAGCCACGAAATCATTCCCGCAAACTGATTGCCGGAGCGCTTGTGCCTACTCCCCCCCGACATTCCGGATTACGTCACGTGGCCTTATATACAGAGCGACTGGAAGACAGCCTGCGCTTCTATACCGAAGTCATGGGCATGACCGTGGAGTGGAACCCCGATCCAGACAACTACTACCTCACCTCAGGTAACGATAACCTAGCCCTACACCGCGCGGCGGTGTCGCCAGCCGAGTCCGCACAACGGCTGGACCACATCGGATTCATCGTTGACCACATCGAAGACGTGGACGTTTGGCACACGCACTTGTCAGCTCATCAAGTACGAGTCCTGCAGCCGCCGAAAACCCACCGGGACGGGGCAAGATCCCTGTATTGCGCGGACCCGGACGGTACCGTGGTGCAGTTGATCTACCACCCACCGCTGACCCCGCCCAGCTAGGCCCGGCCCCACGATTACGCTAAATCCGGTAGGTGGTCTCCGTCATCACCTTCGACAGCACCCGCATGGCTTGCTTGATCGGCCGCGGAAACTCTGCGCCCCCTCCCTCCAGAGCGCGTGCTCCGTGGCGTGCTTCGTCGTCGTGCATGCGGGCAACGATCGCCCTGCTGCGCGCATCGGCCCCGGGTAGCTCGGCAAGGTGATCCTGCAGGTGCTCGCACACCTGCTCTTCGGTGGCCTCCACGAAACCCAGGCTCACCCGATCTCCCAACAGACCGGTGAACGCGCCCATGGCAAAGGATGCGGCATAAAAGCCCGGATTGAGAACGCTGGGTTTGCTTTCCAGCTGTTCCAGGCGCTGTGTGCACCAGGCCAGATGGTCGGCCTCCTCCGCCGCAGCCTCCAGCAGGGCCGCGCGCGTACGCTCATCCTGCGCGGTGAGCGCTTGACCCTCATACAACGCCTGAGCACAGATTTCGCCCGTGTGATTCACCCGCATGAGGCCCGCTGCATGACTGGCCTCCTGTGGCGTGAGTTCCTCCTCGGGTAACCCGGCGGCTGGATTTTCGCTTTGGGCCCGCGGCACCGACGCCAGCGTCCGCAATGCGCGGTCGAACTGCTCGATTAGTCTGTCTGCCAGCGCCACGATTCAGCCCAACGCTGTGAGTTGCCGCCCACCCAGCAGGTGTAGGTGCAGGTGATATACGGTCTGACCGCCCTGGGCGTTACAGTTGAGAATGAGCCGATACCCGGAATCGGCAATGCCTTTTTCTTGCGCCAGGGATTTTGCGCAAGCAATGAGCTTAGTTACCACCTGAGCATCGTCTTCAGTTAGATCGTTTACGGTCGCAATGTGCTTCTTTGGGATAATCAGCAGGTGAACGGGTGCCTGAGGGCTGATATCCGCAAAGGCGACCAGATCGTCGTCTTCCGCCAGCAGGTCGGCGGGTATCTCGCCGCTGGCAATCTTGCAGAACAGGCAGTCGTCGCTCATAGGTGTGATGGCCCCAGATTAATGGTTGAAATGTAACCCGGCCCCGTGCCACGGGCAAACGAGGCAAGCCGAACAAGGACCTTAAAGCGCATGTCGGGCACCAAGGACCTCGCCACAAACCGCGCTGCCAGGATCCCCATCGTGAATCTCGAATCTCACGACGAGCAACGCGTGCTTGAGAAGGTGCCTTTCGGCGCAACATCAATAAGGTCGTTAATGACCGCGTATGACTGATTTAGCAAGCTAATCTGCCACGCGCGCGCGTTGATGCCAATTTGGCTGATTTGCTGCGCCAGATAAATGAGCACCCCAATAACAGCGATTGCGACAACATTTTCCCGGGTCGCGCCGATCGCCTCCCAATTCGCCATTTTCTCTTCTCTTCGATCTATCGGAGACCAGGGTTTTACAGGCATCGCCGAGTTGTTCGCTCCCGTGGCAGACCATCAATCGTGATAGTCTCCCGCCGACACACCTCTTTGTCCGCAGGAGCAGAAGACATGAAGAACAAGCCGCTCAACGGGAGTTCCGTCTTTGATCGCGTATGCAAGGCTACGGTTTCCGGATTTTCGGCCGCCGCGCTCATACTTGGATTCGGGCTGCCAGACAGCGTGTGGGCTCAGGAGCCAGCGGGCGAGATCAAGCGATTCATCCTTATTGGGTTATGCGAGCCGGCCGACGATAAGCCTGAAACCCTGGCGGGATTCAAAGAATGGTTCGTAAATCAGCACGTCGAGGACGTCGCGCACGGCCCGAACTTTGTGAGAGGCCGGGTCTATGAGCTGCGCGGAAAACACCTCACCGGGCCGACGTATACCGACTACATTTCCTTCTACGAAGTCGATGCGCCGAGTTGGGAAGAAGCCGAACGGGCACTCAACGAATGGCAGCGAAATCCCAACGCCTGGGAGGGCCGCGCTCATCACATGGAAACGGGCAAACGGGTCGGCAACGTGCTCAGTTGCCCCGGCTCGGGTTGGTATGAGCTGCTCGGCTCGTGGGATGGTCCTGCTAAGGCCAGCACCAAGTTGGACTAGGGCTGCTCGCTCGCAGATTCAACCTCATCAATTTTCCGCACGAGCAGAATTGATACGATAAGGGTTTGGTCTTCAGCCTTCCTGCTGTGAAAGAATGTGCAGCTGACGCTGCACGGAGGATGGAATGACTATCGATTTGGCTAGTGCGGACGCGCTTTTAACCACCACGCGCGCGGTGCGCAAGCGGCTGGACTTCTCGCGACCGGTTGCGCGCGAGACGGTGCTGGAATGCGTGCGGATATCGCAACAAGCCCCCACCGGGGGCAATTCCCAGAGTTGGCGCTGGATCATTGTGGATGATGCCGACAAGCGCAAGGAGGTAGCGAAGCTGTTTCAGGACGCAATCGGTACCCGGTTCACCGAGGCGAGCAACGCGGCGAAAGCCGCTGGAAACGATCAGTCTGCGCGAGTTTACGCCGGCGCCCAATATCTCGTGGACCGCTTCCACGAAGTGCCGATCCACGCCATCGCGTGTCTCGAAGGTGCGTTTCCGCCCGAATTCGCGGCCATGGCGGGTTCGTCAATCTATCCGGCCGTATGGAGCTTCCAGTTGGCGCTGCGTGCGCGCGGGCTGGGCAGCACCCTCACCACAGGCCTGGGCATGGTTTCGCAGGAAGAGAAGACCCGGGTGCTGGGCATTCCCGATGACGTGACTGTGTATGCGCTGCTACCGGTAGCCTACACCATCGGTACGGACTTCAAGCCCGCGGCGCGACCAGCCGCGGAGAGCATCGTGCACTGGAATGGATGGTAGCATCGGGTTGCTCCCATCGCGCTTGGAGCCGGAAGGAACCGATTGCCGGTGTGAGACTCACACCGGTATTGACCCGGGCTACTGCTGTCGAGCCAGCGCCCGGTGGCCGATGTCGCGGCGATAGTAATGGTCGAGCCAGCTGATTTCGCTCACGGCCCCGTAGGCAACATCGCGGGCAGCGGCCACGTCGCCACCCAAGCCCACCACGCACAGCACGCGGCCACCGTTCGTCACGACGTCCGAATTCTGCCGCTTGGTGCCGGCGTGGAAGGTCTTAGAAGTCTCAGTCCCTTCCGAGAGGCCGGCGATGGGCTCGCCTTTTGCATAGCTGCCCGGGTAGCCGCCCGCCGCCATGACTACGGCCAGGGCCACTCTGTCATCCCATTCGAGCTCCACCCCATCGAGTCCCCCCGCCAAGGCTTTCTGGCACAACTCCACCAGATCTGAGCGCAGCCGCATGAGAATCGGTTCGGCTTCCGGATCGCCAAACCGGCAGTTGTACTCGATGACCTTCGGCGTGCCGTCGGGCGTGATCATGAGACCCGCATAGAGGAAACCCACATAGGGCATGCCTTCGGAGGCCATGCCCCGCACCGTGGGCCAGATCACCTCGTCCATGATCCGCTGGTAAACCACATCGGTGACCACCGGCGCGGGAGAATAAGCGCCAAGCCCACCGGTGTTGGGGCCCTTATCACCTTCATCTCTGGCCTTATGGTCCTGGGACGTAGCAAAAGGCACTACGTTGGCGCCGTCGCACACGCAGATGAAGCTGGCTTCCTCGCCAAACAGACATTCCTCGATGACCACGCGCTCGCCCGCGCTGCCAAATGCGTTGTTGCTCAACATGGAACGCAACGCGGCGATCGCTTCCTCTTCACTCTGAGCCACCACCACGCCCTTGCCTGCAGCCAAGCCGTCCGCTTTGATGACGATGGGCGCACCGCGCTCACGCACGAACGCCTCTGCGCTTTCCAGGTCGGTAAAGGTCTCGTACTCGGCGGTTGGAATCTGGTGGCGGGCAAGGAAATCCTTGGTAAACGATTTGGATCCCTCAAGCTGCGACGCACGCGTGCTGGGACCGAAACAGGCCAGCCCACGCTCGGAAAAATACTCACAGACACCACCCACCAGAGGCGCTTCCGGGCCTACGACCGTGAGCCCAACACCTTCCTCCTGGGCACACTTTGCCAGCGCCTCGAAGTCCTCCACATCAATGTCCACGTTGCGACAGCCCGACTCCATCTCGGTGCCCGCATTGCCGGGCGCCACCAGAACCTCTTCCACCTGATCGCTCTGAGCCAGTTTCCAGGCCAGCGCATGCTCGCGCCCGCCGCCGCCTATCACCAGTACTTTCATGCTCGCTCCACTCTCCCGCTATCAGTGCCGAAAATGCCTGATTCCCGTGAACACCATGGCCATGCCATGTTCGTCCGCGGCCTCGATCACTTCCTCATCACGCAACGATCCGCCGGGCTGCACCACGGCAGATATCCCGGCCTCAGCGGCCGCATCGATGCCGTCTCGAAATGGAAACAGCGCGTCTGAGGCCATGGCGGCGCCCGTAACGTCCAATCCTTCTTCCGCCGCCTTGAGACCGGCGATCCTGGCCGATATCACCCGACTCATCTGGCCCGCACCGATCCCCACGGTGCGCGCGTCTTTGGCATAGACGATGGCATTCGACTTCACGAACCAGGCCACCTTCCAGGCGAATTCCAGGTCGGACAGCTCCTGCGGTGTGGGGGCACGGCGGGTGACCACCCGCATCCCCTCGTCGCCAAGACACAGCTCGTCGGCGCTCTGCACCAGCAGGCCACCGCCCACCCGCTTGAACTCCAACCCACGGCTGGATTGCTGCAGCGGGCCCACGCTCAGCAGCCGAACGTTTTTCTTGACCTTGGCCGCCTCAATCGCTTCCGGTGTGTACTCCGGCGCAATCATCACCTCGACGAACTGGCGGCCGAGGATCATGGAGAGGATGTCCACATCTACCGGCGTATTGAAGGCGATGATGCCCCCGAACGGCGAGACGGTGTCGGTCGCGAACGCGCGTTCGTAGGCTTCGCGGGGATCGTCCGCTACGGCAACGCCACAGGGGTTTCCATGCTTGACGATCACGCACGCGCACTCATCGAACACCTTGACGCACTCCAGCGCCGCGTCTGTGTCTGCTATATTGTTATATGACAGAGCCTTGCCCTGCAGCTGCTGCAATGTAGCCACCGTGCCCGTGCTGGGATTCGACTCCAGATAGAAAGCCGCGCTCTGGTGCGGATTCTCTCCGTAGCGCATCTCCTGCGCCTTGCGGAACCCCAACGTGAGGGTTTCGGGGAATTCCTCTTCGCTGAGGTAGTTGGAGATCATGGCGTCGTAACGCGCCGTATGACGGTATGCCTTAGCCGCCAGCACGCGCCGCAGTTCAGCGGGATCCTCACCGCCACCCTGCAGCGACCCCAGCACGCGCGAATAGTCGTCGGGATCCACCACCACCCACACCCTGTCGTGGTTTTTCGCCGCCGAACGCACCATGGCCGGACCGCCGATATCAATGTTCTCGATGGCAAGCTCTCGGGTGCAGTCTTCGCGCGCGATAGTGGCCTCGAAGGGGTACAGGTTCACGATCACCAGGTCGATGGGCGCTATGCCGTACTCATCCATGAGGTCCGAGTCGAGCCCGAGCCGGCCCAGAATACCGCCGTGAATTTTTGGATGCAGGGTTTTCACCCGGCCGTCCATCATCTCGGGAAAACCGGTGTGCTCAGACACCTCGGTCACCCGGATACCAGCCTCGGCCAGCGTTTTGTATGTGCCGCCGGTGGAGAGAATTTCCACCCCCAGGTCCTGCAATCCGGACCCCAGCTCCACCACCCCAGATTTGTCGGAAACGCTGATCAGCGCCCGCGCCACAGCTTGCGTCATTGCTCTTCCCTTTCAGGCCGCTTGCGACAAGTGCGCGCCCAGGTAGTCGAGCTGCGCCGCGGCCTCTTCAAGTCGATTGAATTGCTTGCCCAATTCTGTCCAGTCCCCATCGTGCACCACACATTGCTCCTGCATGCGCTGGGCGTACCAGCCCACATGCTTGCGGGCGATACGCACCCCGGGCTCGCCGTAGAAGGCGTGCAACGCCTGCACGTGCTCCAGCGCCACGCTCAGCCGCTCAACCGGTCCGCGCCGACGGAAACTGGCCCCCGCGATATCCCCCAACAGCCAGGGCTGTCCCAACGCCCCTCGGCCGATCATAACCCCGTCACATCCCGTCTGCGCCAAAACCCGGCGCGCGACTTCCGGCGAGTCGATATCTCCATTGGCGAACACTGGAATATGCACCCGCGCTTTGATCCGGGCCACGGTGTCGTGCTCTGCAGACCCCATGAAACGACACTCCCGCGTGCGCCCATGCACGGCCAGCGCCGCCACGCCTTCGTCTTCCAGGCGGCAAGCCAGATCCGGAGCGTTACGCAGATCGCGAGACCACCCGGTACGCATCTTCACCGTGACCGGAACCTCCACCTCCGCCAACGTCGCGCGTACGATCTCAATCACCAGATCTGGGTCGCGCAGCAGTTGCGAGCCGGCGGCTTTGCGGCACACCTTTTTTGCCGGACATCCGAAGTTCAGGTCCACCACCTGGGCCCCGGCCAGCCAATGACGGCGAGCGCCATCGGCTACGTCCAGCGGATCGCCGCCGGCAATCTGCACCACGTGGGGTGCGCCGGTGGGGCCAAAGCACCGACGCAGCCGGGACTTCGGAGAGTCCCACAGATCGCTGCGGGAACTGACCATCTCGCCCACCACATAGCCGGCACCGAACCGCCAGGCCAGCTCGCGAAAGGGTGCATCCGTCACTCCCGCCATTGGAGCCAACAGAACGTTGTTGCGCAGTTCGTGCGGGCCGATGGACAACACTCGTTTACAAACGCGGTCGGGAAAGGCCAGTAATCATACTCGCCCGGTGGGCGACCTCAAGGCCTCGCATCCACGGACTTCAGCGAAAACTCAGGTAGTAGTTCACCGCCTCGGTGCCCGGATCTGCAATGGCGAGTTCGACGTGCACTGGAACATTGCGTTCCAACACGCCCGCGCCCGACAACTCGCCGGCCAGATACTCCTCCGGACGAAACTGCCGACCGGCCACCACCCGCCCCTGCAGTGCGGCGAACTTCAGCTCCAGCACCGGGAAAGGCTGGGAAAACTCAGCGCGGTTGACGATCACCGCATTTACCAGCAGCGCCTCCGCTACATCCGGGTGGCTGCGCACCACCAGTTCGGTGGCAACGAATGCGTCTGCATCCCGCATCACTGGCAGCTCACAGCCCACCACCTTGCATAGCACCGAATATAACGGCCGTGTGGTGGGATTAACCGACCAGCTGGCGAACTGGTACCAGAGGATCTGAGCGACCAGGGTGATGGCCGCCACTCCCAGCACCACGGACACCCACCAACGGCGCTCGGGTTCATCGTACCCATCGGCGACGGCCGCCTGCTGCTCCGACGGTGCGGCGCCCGGCGGCTCGGCCGGGTAACCCAATGCGCGGGGGAGGTCGGCTTCGGGCATGGCCCGCGCGTCCGCTTCACCCGACGAATCCCCATCCGACCCCGCATTCTTCGCGACACCTGCGGTACTTTCTAGATCGAATACCTGAACGCTGGCCGCGCCGGACCCGGCCAACTGTGTACCCGGCGATTCGGCGGGCTCATCCTCCAGAGCCTCGCGCAACCAGCGTGCTTCGTCGTCTGCCGCGGCCACCTCCTGCAGCGCCTCAGCCGTCTCCTCATTCTGATTGGAGTCGCGTGCAGCGAGATCGCCGGGGTCGTCGTCTGCCTGCACAAGCGTATGGCTCGCTTGCGCCAACTTCGTCTCAGGGTCGAGGCCCGGTTGGACCAACGGATTGGCATCCTCCTCGTCAGGCAGCACGCGTTGCGCCTCCACATCGCCGTCCGGCAGTTCAGAGGTGACCTGCAGCTCATTGAGCAGGCCGTCAAGCGCCTGCTGGGCTTCCTCCTCGGATTGAAATTCTCCGGACTCGGCCCAAACCAGATGGTCTACCCCTTCGAACACACTCAGACAGGCACCACAACGCACCCGGCCTGATGCCAGCTGAAGCTGCTGCTCGGTGACCCGAAAGCGCGTATCACAATGGGGGCACTGGGTAACGAGGAGTTCGGGGCTGTCCGCTTCCATGCAAAGAGTCGGGAACGTACCGGCTTACGCTACGCGCGCACTTTACTCTGACCCCGCCCGGTTAGCGAGGCACCTGCCCACAAGACATACCCATTCCTGGCTCACGAGCGGAGCATCGAAGTCCACACCGGGGTAGGCTGCCGACACCTCACCGGCTTGGCCGACTAACATGCCAGACAACACCAGGGTTCCGCCCTGGCGCAGCATGGCGGTCAAACGTGGCGCAAGCTCTATCAGGGGTGCAGCGAGAATATTGGCCAAGATCACGTCAAACGTCCGTCCTTCACACACCTCGGGCGTCCCCACCAGCAGCCGTTCCTCGACGTCGTTGAACTCCGCATTATCGAGGGTGGCCTGCAACGCCTGGGGATCGTGATCCACGGCGACCACCTGATCCGCACCCAGCAGCGCGCAGGCCAGCGCCAGCACGCCCGAGCCGCAGCCATAGTCCAACACGTGCGCGTTGCTGAAATCCGCGCACGCCGTCCATTCGAGACATAGCCGAGTGGTAGGGTGGCTGCCGCTGCCAAAGGCCAGGCCCGGGTCCAGACGCAGCGCCGGGCCATCAACCGGCGGCGCATGGCGGGGCAGCAGCCAGAACCGCCCGCCAATGTGCCTGGTCACCGCATGCTGGCGCCAGCTGTGCTGCCAGTGGGCATCGTCCACGAACTCCACCGCGCTCACCCGGGCAGACGCCGCGGCCAATCGCTCGCTCAGACCATCGAGGGGAGCCCCCATAGGCATCAGACCCCAGACCACACACTGCTGCCAAAGCGGCGTGGCCTGGGGGTCGGGCTCCAGCACCTCTCCAGAGCGGGGAGCAACAGAAGCCGACACTGCGCCCAGCTCCAATAGCAGATCTGACACCGCGTCGGCGCCTGCTTCGTCGGTCTCCACCGCCAGTTTCAGCCACTTGGCCACGTCAGCCGAGGGCGATGAGCGCCTGGCCCGACTCCACGGCCTGCCCATTGTCTACTAGGATCTCCGAGCAGACCCCAGCATGCTCGGCGGTGATCTCGTTCATCATCTTCATGCTCTCGATGATGCAAACCACCTGGCCGACCTCCACCCGGTCGCCCACGCGCACGAAGCGTTCCGCCTCCGGTGCGCTGGCCGCGTAGAAAGTGCCTGCCATGGGCGCGGCAACCACCGCCGCGGCGGAGCCGCGGCTAGGGGGCGCGGGCTGGAGCGCTGGAGCCGCCGGCTGCAGCGCGACTGGCGTCGCCATGCCACCGGGCCGGGCGATACGGATGGCCTCGTCGCCGTCTCGCACCTCCAGCTCGGCAATACCGGATTCCTCAACCAGCTCGATGAGCTTCTTAATCTTCCGAAGATCCAAAATTTCACCTCCTGTTGCAGCTCGCCCATGGCATGGATTGGCGATGGGCCGAATAGGGAAGATAGCTACAAGTTAACGGAAATTAAACGTATTTTCGACGATTTTTAGATCTTCGGAGAAATCGAGAATCGCTCCGAGGTGGGCAGATAGAGCCTTGGCATCGATGTCGCCCTGGATACGAACGTCGGCTAACTCGCGGCCATCTTGCATGAAAAAGAGCAAGCTCGGTGGCCCGAACAGACCGAAGTGCTGCAACAGGGCCTGATGGTCATCATTATTGTCAGTTATATCGGCTCGCAGCAGATTAAACTGCGCCAACTTGCCGGCAACGTCTGGCCTCGGAAACACCGATCGCTCCATGACCTTGCAGCTGATACACCAATCGGCGTAGAGATCCAGCATGGCGGGGCGTCCCTCGGCGCGCGCCTGATCCAGTGCAAGCGCCACGTCCGTCAGATTGTTGACCGGGCGCCAATGCAATTCCTCGGCCTGCACCTCGGCAGAACCAACCCCGCCCGACCCCGCAAACTGCTGCAGGGGCCGCAACGGATCCACCGCCCCGCTCGCAGCGCCGATAAGCAGTAGAACGCCATAGATGAAGCTGACCGCGCCGGTGGCTCTCCAGAGTTGGCCCCAGCCCCGGCGCGCGCTGAAGTCCAGCGCACCCATATACACACCGGACCCAATGGCCAGCGCCGCCCACAGCAGGAGAGTAACCGAGGCCGGTACTACCCGCTCCAGCAGCCAGACGGCCACCGCCAGCAGGCCGACACCGAACACTGCCTTCACCACATTCATCCACGCGCCGGCTTTCGGCAGCAGGTGACCGCCGCTGGCACCGATAACCAGCAACGGTAGCCCCATGCCCAGGCCCAGCGCCAACAGCGCGGCGCCGCCCAGCAGCGCATCCTGCGTGGAACTGATATAGATGAGTGCGCCCGCCAGCGGTGCCGATACACAAGGAGACACCACCAGGCTCGACAGCGCCCCCATCACGAACACGCTGGCGAACTTGCCGCCACTGACTTCGTCGCCCACGGCATTCAGTCGGTTCTGCCACGACTGCGGGAGCTGCAGCTCGTAAAAGCCGAACATGGAAAACGACAGCACCACGAAGACCACGGAGAAGACGATCAACACTGGGGCCGACTGCAGCGCCGCCTGCAGGTTCAAGCTGGCGCCAAACAAGCCTACCAACGTCCCGATGGCGGCATACGTGAGCGCCATGCCGAGCACGTAGGAAAGCGACAGAGAGATGGCCCGGGATCGTGTGATGTTGTCCGACTCGCCAACGATGATGCTGGAGAGGATCGGCACCATGGGCAGCACGCAGGGTGTGAAGGCAAGCCCCACGCCACCGAGAAAGAACAACAACAACGCGGTGAGCAGGCTGCTCTGCTCGAGCACGCCGGCCAACTCCTGCTCGCTGGTGGTAATCACAGGCGGCGCGGATGTATCGGTGGTAGTTGCCCACACAGCAGCACCCGCCGGCCCGCTGAGGTCCATGGCCACCCAGCGCGTTTGCGGCGGATAGCACAAGCCCTGGTCCGCACAGCCCTGATAGCTGATACCCACCTCAACCGCGCCCGACCCACTAGCCACCGGCACCCGAGCCTGGGCGGAGTGGTAGTAAACCTCTACCTCGCCGAACCACTCATCCACCTTGCGCTTGCCCGGCGGAATTTCCGCAGCACCGAGCACCACCGGGGAGTCGACATTGTTTTCGCTGGTACGCGTATCGAAAGCAAACTGGTGCCTATAAAGGTAGTAGCCGTCGGGCATCTGCCAGTTGGCCACGAGCGCACCATCAAGGCCCACGTCGGCACTAAGCACGAATGCGACATCCACGGGCAGGAACTCGGGCTCGTCATCGAGCCAGGAATCCTGCGCCGAGGTGGCCACGGCGAGACAGGCGCACACACACAGCAACAACGCCGCAGAACAGCGCCGCGCATTCATGTCCAACCACAGTGTCATAGGTCCGATCCCATAGGCTCCAAGTCCTCGGACAGGCCATCCGCATTGGAGTTCGGCATAAGACCGTGCAATATATCCGCTCCGACGGTCCGCAACCGTGAACCAGTGCTTTGCAGTGTAATGAAAAACCCTGGCTGACGCCTGGGGCGACCCTAATCTGGCTCGCCGCGCTAATGCTGTGCGGCTGCCAAAGCCCGCAACCCGAGCGCGAGCCCGCAGCCCCGGCCGATCCCGCTGGGCCCATCCTCTCGGAAGCCGATCAACGGCGCGTCGACGACCTGCTAAGCAGGGCGGACGCGGCGCTAGCGGCAGACCACCTGAGCTATCCCGCCAAGGACAGCGCACTCACTTTGTTGGATGCCGTGCTCGCCATCGACCCCACCAGCGCTCCCGCGCGGCGGGGCTTGGAACGCATCGTAGAGCGCTACGTGGACTTGGCCGAACGGGCCGCGGCACGCGGCCAAGTGGCTCGCGCGCGTTCCATGCTGGACCGCGCCCGCATCGTAGACCCGGATCATCCAGCCATCGGCCCCACCACAGCACGTCTGCAGTTTCTGGAAACTGCGGAGCGGGAACTGTTGCGCATGGATCCAGCAGCGCTGCGCAGCAGGGCGCCCGACCTGATCGGGTCCCTGCAGCGCATTGGCACCCAGGCCCGCAAGCCGGGCTGCCGCACCACCATCCGGGTGGGCAGCGATGCGGACGGGCGCTGGATTTACAAGCACATGAGCGGCGGCCCGGAGCAGCGGCGCATTCGCGCCCAGGTGCAGATCGGATCACCGCCGCAGGTGGAAGTACTGTGTCAGTCCGGCTGACCGGGGCCCTCTTTGCCGCACTTCTGACGGCCGGCTGCTCGGGGGAAGTTCTGCAGGCCGACAACGCACGGGTGCGCGCGCTACCGCCTGGCATCAATACAACGGTGGCGTACGCAGACCTGGTCAATACCGGCGCCAACCCCATCACTCTCACCGCCGCGCGCAGCCCCCACGCCGAAACCATCGAGTTCCACGAAACCACCCGATCCGGCCAGATCATGCAGATGCGGCGGATGGACAGTATTGTGGTGCAAGGCCATCAGACCGTACGCTTAGCGCCTGGGGGTTTGCACCTCATGCTGCTCGGCGTGACTCGGCTGCCCGCCCACATCGAGGTCGAATTCTCCACCTCAGAGGGCCGCGCGTTCATCGTGGCCTTTCGTCGGGTGGCGTTGGGCGCCCGATAATCGGAGCCACGTCGGACAGTCGGAAAAAAAGGAATCGGCAGATATGAACTGGATACCCCAACCACTGCGTGCAGACCCCGAACGCCGCACTAATAACATCACCCGCATGGTGGTGGGGCTCGTGGGCGCCTACCTGGTGGGCTGCGCGGTGCTGTGGTGGTGGTGGGATTACGAGCCGGACACGTTTGCCGTGTCGGAGGTGGCGGCCAAGCGCGCCGAAGCGCACAACCACAGCATGGTGACCGGCTACGTCACCACTGCCACCCTGATTCACCTGGCGGAAACGCTGCTGGACAAACGCGGCGGCTACCTGTCCAACGACTTGCTCCCACCCGGGGCCTGGATGGACAACGTGCCAAACTGGGAGTTTGGGGTGCTGACCCACATTCGCGACACAGCACGCGCATTTCGCAACGAACTGTCGCGCTCGCAAAGCCAGTCCACCGAAGACCCCGACCTGGCCGAGGCCGAAGGAAAGTTCTTTTTCGACAACTCCAGCTGGGTGTTCCCGCAGACCGAAAACGAGTATCGAGACGGCATCAAGCTCACCAGCTCCTATCTGGACAGGCTGGCCGACCCGGACCAGCCTGCTGCCCAGTTCTATGCCCGCGCCGACAATCTGCAGCAGTGGCTGCAGATCGTCGAAACCCGCCTGGGCAGCTTGTCCCAACGGCTATCGGCCAGCGTGGGCAAACGACAGCTGGATACTGCGCTCGCTGGCGACGCGGCGGCCAGCCAAGCAACACAAGCGCCCAGGGAGCAGGAACTGAAAACCCCCTGGCTAGAAATCGACGACGTGTTCTACGAAGCTAGAGGCCAGACGTGGGCGCTCATACACCTGCTGCGGGCAATGGAACGCGACTTTGCCGACGTGCTGGAGAACAAAAACGCCCGGGTGAGCCTGCAGCAGATCATCCGCGAACTGGAACCCACCCAGGACACCGTGTGGAGTCCCATGATTCTCAATGGTGACGGGCTGGGATTCGTTGCCAACCACTCCCTGGTCATGGCGTCGCACGTATCACGAGCCAACGCCGGCATCATCGACCTGCGCGCGCTCCTGGCCCAGGGATAAGCAAGGAAAAGCGTGTAAACAACCTGCAATAATCGGCCCTACGGCGGTTCTTATTCCCCCGACGCTTGGTTAGAATGCGCGCCGGGTCGATCACCGCCACGCGAACCGCGCAGGCAAGCGCGGCATGTAGGTGATTCGTTCCAGAACTACTACTGGTCATGGAGTTGGGGATTTTAATGTTAGATTCAGCCCTGATACCGCCTGCGTTCGGTATCCTCGGTCTCATCGTCGCGTTCATCATTTTCGGCCTCGTCAAGCGCTACGATGAAGGCGCCGAGAACATCAGGAAGATTGCCGACGCCATCCACGACGGCGCCATGGTGTTCATGCGGCGCGAGTACACCATGCTGGCTATTTTCGCCGGCGTGCTCCTGATCATCCTGTATTTCGCGCTGGGTACAGATACCGCCATCGCTTTCATCGTTGGCGCGCTGGCGTCTGCAGCCGCCGGCGGTATCGGCATGTACACTGCCACCAAGGCCAACGTGCGCACCACCGCCGCCGCGCACAGCAAGGGCGCTCCCGAAGCGCTGTCGGTTGCATTCTACGGCGGCTCCATCATGGGCCTCACGGTGGCCTCCATGGGCCTGCTGGGTCTTGGCTTCCTCTACTACCTGTTCGGCGGTGACCCGGAAACGGCTCACCACATTCACGGCTTCGGCATGGGCGCTTCTACGGTTGCCCTGTTCTCACGGGTTGGCGGCGGTATCTACACCAAGAGCGCGGATGTGGGCGCAGATCTGGTAGGCAAGAT
>CENY01158723.1_pt1 | contig 17482 bp, 15 predicted proteins | sample 356181 | NCBI WGS metagenome assembly CENY01 (sample SAMEA2619840, study PRJEB7988) | marine metagenome | isolation source: saline water (ENVO:00002010), including
CGCTACATCAACTCCATCTGTTGATGTTCCGGACATTAGTCCTATTGCATAAATTTTTTTATTTGATTTCAACATTATTTTTAGGCTTTTTCTTCTTTAAATATATTTTTTTATATTCTCTATAGTAACCTAAAACTTTTTTTACATATTTTCGAGTCTCCAGATACGGTATTTGCTCTATAAAAACGTCGATAGATTCATTTTTTTTGTTTTTCCACCATCTTGAAACTGCTGATCTTCCAGCATTATAGCTAGCTATAACAGGAACAATTTCCCCATTGAAACTTTTTAACAAATCTTGCATGTGGTGTGCTCCTATTTGTTTATTTATATTTGAATCAAATAAATCGAATTTTGATCTAAGTTTTATTCCGTATTTATTTGATACTCTTTTTGCAGTTTTAGGCATAAGTTGCATCATTCCAATTGCACCAGCATGAGATATTGCATACTGATCAAAAAGACTTTCGGCCTTAATAATTGCATGTAATAAGTATACATTAGTGTTTTTTGGTTTGTTTTTTATCTTTTCAATCGGGTACGCAATATTCCAAAATTCATTTGGAATATTTGTTCCACCAGAATAATGTATTTTATTGAAAGACCGGAAAATGATTCTCAAAGCTTTACTCTTTTTATCTGACAAGTAATAAGATCTTGCAGCTTGATATTTGAAGTATTGGTGTTTCCCGCTTCTTTTGTATTCTTCTGCAGCAAACTCATGAAGACCAATAGATGAGAAAATTCTTGCAATATAGAATGATTTATTTTTAATTGATTTCAGAGGTTCTTTAACCCAGCGAGCTGAATTATTCTCTTTGAAAGAATTTAAAATTAATATTTTAGAATAATTTTTCTTTTGTAATTTAGTAAGACGATTTAAGCAAAGATGTCCGTAGTAATCTCTTCTATATTTTTTAAAACATTTTTTAAAAAATTTAATCGCTAATTTGAAATTATTTTTTTTTTCTGATGAGACGCCAGCCCAAAAGAATGAAGAAGAAATTAACTCCTTTCTATTAGATATGGCAATTACTTCCTGAAATCCCTTCAATGCTTTCAAATATTTTTTTGCACGAAAATTTAACCAGGCTAATTGCCATTTTGACCTTTCAATAAATTTTGAATCTGGAAACTTTAATAATAATTTTTTATAAAAATATTTTGCTTCTTTATCTTGAAATTCATCCTGATGGACTCTGGCGAGTAAAAATAAAGTTCTTTTTGCCCACAAATTTTTTGGTGTTTCTTTCAAGATAAGCCCAGCTTCATTTTCAAAAGCCTTTCTGTTTCTTTCTCTTAAATAATTTCTTGACAGAAAAAAACGAACTTTTGATTTCTGAAAAGTGGAAATTTTTTGTGAGTTTATAATTTTTTGAAAAGATAGTCTGGCATCACTTGTTCTTCTCAGAGAATAAAGATTAAAAGCCTTATAATACTGAATTCTTTTGAGCAATTTTGTTTTTGGAAAAATTTTGATTATTTCATTGAATTGATTAAGTGATTCTTTGAAAAAATATTTGCGACGTAAAGTTTTTGCTCGTTGAAAAAGTTGTAGTTCTGTAAAAGGGTCTTTTGTAAAAGATTTGTTTTCTCTTAAAATTTTGTAAGCTCTTTTTGCTTCAATTTTTTGAGGGAAAAATAGCCAAATTTTTCGCCATGTTTCTAAAGATTTTTCAATATTACCTCTTTTTTTTTGGACGTCTGCTTTAATAGAGAGTAATTTGCTGGAAATCTTATTTTTGTCGAGACCATCAATAATTTTAATAACATGATCATATCGCTTTTCTTGAATAAAAAGTGAGATCAATTCAGAATAAATTTTTTTGGAAAAGATAAAATCAGGATGTTTTTTGGTAATTTTTTGATAGATTTTTATAGCAGAATGATTCTTTTTTATTTTTTTTAAACATTTTCCAAAAAAGAACATTGCATAAGGTTTAAGTAAATTCCCTTTTTTTTCTACTTTTTTTAGGTATTTAATAGCATCTTTGTAATTTTTAGTCTTAAATAATGTGAATCCCATTAAAAAATTTTCTCGTTCGTTTAAATTATTTTTTCCTTTAAGTATTTGCACAATTTCATTGTATTTTTTGCTTTTTAGATTCAGAAGAATTTTATTTGACAAAAACTGAGGTTGAGAATCAGTATTTTCTCTTAGATTTGCATATGTATTGTGTACGCAAAGAAAAGTCATAAAGAATAAAAAAATAGTGAATTTATTCAAATTTGAAAAAATTAAGTGCATTTTTTTTCTCACGATTTAAATTCTGTTTTGATTTTTTTTAACAAAGAATAGTTTGTTGAAATATCTAAAGCTGTCATTGCCATTGCTTTCGCGCCTAAAAACAATGCCTTTTTCCCAGAGTTGCTTTTTGCGGCGGAAGCAAATTCTTCTGTATGAGCGTTCACATGTTTATCTACTATTTGTATTTGTGGATGTATAGTCGGAGTGATTTCACTAATATTTCCTATATCTGATGAACCCATTTTAATAGGAGGTAACCTCTTGGATTCTTTAAGTCCAAGTGAAGAAAGATTTTCGCGAAAAACCGAACAAAGAGTTTTATTTTTTTTGAGAGGCGCATAATTAATAGGATTTTTATGTATTTTCGATTTTGTTCCTGTTGCTTTTGCAGCACCATTTACACAGTCTATAAAACGTTTAGTTATTTTTTTAAGTCCTTGATTTGTGAGACTTCTTAAGTAAAACATTGCAGACGTTTTTTCAGGAATAATATTAGGCGCAGTTCCTCCATTTAAAATAATTCCATGAACCTTATCCCCTTTGGGTAAGTGTTGTCTAAGTGCGCTAATTGAATTAAACGTCGCAATAAGTGCATCTAATGCGTTTAATCCGTCTTCAGGTGATGCAGAAGCATGTGCACTTTTGCCTACAAATTCTATTTGAAATTCCGCCAAGGCTAGGAAACTAACATCTGTTCTTGTTTCATTTGAGGGATGTATCATCATTATTGCATCCATCCCCTTAAAATAATCTTCTTTTGCAATTAAAATTTTTCCTCCTCCTCTTTCTTCCCCGGGAGTTCCAAATATTTTTATCTGACAGAATTTACCTCCAACAATTTTATTTAGTGCCACTCCTGCTGCGATGCTTGCCATTGCAATGATATTATGTCCACATGCATGGCCAATTTCAGGTAGGGCGTCATATTCTGAAATAAAACCAATTTTTCGTTTTGTTCTACTCTTATTTTCAGCCAAAAAAGAAGTAGGCAAGTTAGCCAATCCTTTTTTCACATTAAAACCATTTTTACATAGATAATCACATAAGAGTTTGCTCGAATTATATTCTTCAAGACTTAATTCAGGATTTTTATGTAGTTCTAAAGATAGCTCCCAAACTTCATTTGAGATGAGATCTATAAAATCAATCAAATCTTTTTTCATCTTTGCGCTCATATTTTTTAACCCCTCCTAGAATGCAAATCCCATTATCTCTTTAGAGTATCTTTTCTGTCAATTTTTTTTCATTAATCGCTTGTATTGACTGAATTCTAAAAATCGAGTAATACTTGGGTTCTCTGCCTTAGAGGAAGTCTTAAAATCTAATGAATTTTCTTTACGCGTCTACAGTTACAAATAATACTGTTGAAGGTTCTAGCGGCGATGGAATCGATCTTTTGACCCATGCAATTGGTTCTGGGGGCGTTGTTTTTTTTGTTCTACTCGTACTTTTATTTTTTTCTCTCTCATCTTGGGCAATTATAATTTGGAAATACTTTGAACTTAGAAAGGCGAAATCACTATCATCTGATTTTTTAGATCTTTTTTGGAAGTCGCAATCTTTAAACCAGCTTTACGATTCTTTTAAAGATTATTCAGAAAATCCCTTAGGAGAAGTTTTTATAGCGGGTTTTCGTCAGACTAAACAATTAATAGATTCTAATAAAAAAGATGAGGCGAATGATACTCCTAATGGTGCAACCCTAGAACTAAAAGGGATCGAGAGTGTAGAGCGAGCACTTCACCGTTCTGCAAATCAACAGATAGGAATCCTTGAAAGATTACTTACTTTTCTAGCAACTACTGCCAGTGCTACACCGTTTATTGGTTTGTTTGGAACCGTATGGGGGATTATGAATGCATTTCGAGATATTGGCGTTCAAGGTTCTGCTGGATTAGCGGTTGTAGCTCCTGGAATCAGTGAAGCACTTATTGCAACCGCATTGGGATTGGCTGCGGCTATTCCAGCCGTGATTGCATACAATCATTATCAAAATCGAATTAAAGTGATTGCCAATGAAATTGAAAATTTTATTGCGGATTTTTTAAATCTTGTTCAACGACATTTATAGCCTTTTTCAATAAAAAGGAAATCAATTGGCTTTTAATTTAAATAAAAGTTCTACTTTGTCTGACATTAATGTAACCCCTCTAGTTGATGTTATGTTGGTGCTACTAATCATTTTTATGGTTACTGCTCCTCTTTTAGAAACAAAGAATCAATCTATTAATTTAAATTTACCTAAAGTGAAAACTGGGCAAAAAGCGAATATAACTGAAACGGCTGTTATTGTTTCTGTTGATAAACGAGGTGCAATTTACCTCAACGATAGTGAGATTCAGCAATTAAATCTTGAAAACAAATTGAAAATTTTATTCTCAAACAGAAGAAAAAAAGAAATATTTTTAAAGGCGGATAGTTTGATTCCGTATGGAAATGTCATGCGCGTAATGGATTTGATTCGCTCTTCAGGAATTAAAAAAATAAGCATGGTAACAGAGCCTATAAAAAGGAATATATCCAAATAACACATATCTTCTTTGTTGTTGAACTAGGTCTGATATGAATAAAATCCTTCCAAATAAAGACCCTCAAAAAGAAAACCTTACTGATTTGTCCATCCAATCAAGAAGGGAAAGATCTCGTCCTTTAGATGACAATCAGCTTTATAAAAAAGTTTCATTTAAAATTTCTTGCGTATCCTCTTTTTTATTACATATCTTTATTTTTTTATGGGTATTTATATTTAGTACCGAAACAGAATCTCGTTTTTATGGCAGTGGAACTGCGGTTAGCCTTATTGGTGCAGATGAAATTCCTGGGGGTTCTGCAAAAGGCAAGTCAGGAGATATAATTACACGAGCAAGAAAAAAAATTGAGCCAGAAAAATCTTTAGAAAAAAAAATCATTCCCAAGAGAAAATCGATATCTCCTCGTAAGCGGATTGTAAAAAACAAAGAGAAAATAAGAATTATTGCTCCTGCTAAAAAAAAGAAAGCTCAAAAAACTAAGATAGAAACTAAGAAAAAGAAGAAATCAAAAAAAAAGATTCAAGCTCAATCAGAAAAGCGTAAACGAATTAGAAAAAGAAAAAAGAAACGTAGAAGAATTAAAAAGAAAAATATGGCTGGTCGAAAAAGTTATCAAGATTTTTTAAAAAGACATCAAAAAAAAATAAAGAATGAGAAAAAAAACAGGAAAAAATTTAAAATTGCAAAGCTAGGAGATGGAGAAAAAGTTCTGGAGGGAGAACCTAAAAAAATAAAACCAAAAGTGGGTTATAGAGGTGATGGTGGAGGTGATGGACAAGGTGGCGGTAGTAAACGTCCTAGAACAGGTGGAATTGGAAATGTTAATTCTGCCTTAGAGAAATTTTATGGAACTTTAACAACTCGAATAAGTAATTTTGCTGAATTTCCACCAATTGAAGGAATCTCTTCATTGAGGGTAACGTTTGCTGTAGATATATACAGAAACGGAAAATTTCGCAATTTAAGGATTGAAAAATATAGTGGGAACAAAACGTATGATCTATCGGCAAAAAATGCTATTCTTCGTGCTTTTGATCCTCTAGTTCCGGAGTTTCCAGAAACTTTGAAAGATAAAATGCTGAAGATTGGGTTCCGATTTTGCGGAAGAGGTTTTTGTAATTAGTTTCTCATTGAGCAAGGAAAAAGTATGAAATTTTCTTTCTTTTTTTGTTTTATATTCTTTTTTTCTATATCTATTTCTACTCCTGAATCTCACGCAAAAAAAAGAGTATATTTAGATATTTTTTCTTCTAAGGTTCGTAAAGTTCGAATTGCAATTTCTGAATTAAAACCTTTGAATTATAGAAAAAATTTAGTTGGATTAAGGATAGCAAAACTAATTCAAGATGATTTAGAAAGAACCGGCCTGTTTTATATTCCTGATCGTAACGGTTATCTGGAAAGTCCTATCAAACAATGTTTAGACGTAAAATGTTTAAAATTCCAAAACTGGATGAATATTATTAGAGTACAATCTTTAGTAAAAGGTTCTGTCTCAATCCATGGGAAAAGAATAAAAGTTGATCTCAGCCTTTTCGATATTCTTCGAAAAAGAAGAATTTTAAAAAAGTGGTATAGAGACAGCCTGAGTAATTGGCGTTCTATAGCACATCGTTTTGCAAATGAAGTTTACGAAAGGTTCACAGGGGATAAAGGGATATTTAATACAGAAATTGCATTTGTATCAAGAAGATCGATTAAAGATAGAGGTATTATATATATCATGGATTGGGATGGTACTAATTTGAGGAGAGTTACTAGAAATCGTATGGGAAATAATGCTCCATCATGGTCTCCTGATGGCAGATGGTTAGCTTTTTCATCCTTTAAAACGAAACCCCCCGGAGTTTTCTTAATTCCTACCAATGGTGGAAGGCAGTTACAGGTTAGTTCTAGAAAAGCTCAGGCGATCGGAGGTTCTTTTTCACCTGCAAATCCTACTAGTAGATATTTTGTGTATTCAGAATTGGTTGGGAATAGAAATCCTAATTATGAATTAGTTCGTTATGATCTACTTAGAAGAATTAAAAGAAAATTGACAAATAGCTGGGGAATTGATGTTTCTCCGTCTTATTCTCCAGATGGAAGAAAAATAGTTTTTAACAGTAGTCGACATGGTAATCCTCACATTTATGTAATGAATTCTGACGGATCAAATGTAAATCGAATCACTTTTAAAGGAAAATATAATACAGAACCAGTATGGAGTCCTAGAGGTGATAAAATTGCTTACACGGGAAGAATTAAAAGGGGCAAAGAGATTGATATCATAACTATGAATACAGATGGTTCAAGTAAAAGAAGATTAACAGGAAGTCAGGGAAGAAATGAATCTCCAACATGGTCTCCTGATGGTAGGCATATTTCTTTTTCGTCTGATCGTAGCGGAAGAAAATATGTTTATATTATGACTGAATCAGGGACACAATTAAGGAAACTTCAGCCTGGTCAAGAACCAGATTGGGCACCATTATCTCGATAAAAAAATATTTTTTTATAATTACATTAATGTACTTTTTAAAAAGGGTTGCTCTAAGTAATTTATAATCATATAATTATTTTGATATTGCGTTTTTTCTTTTAACTTTCTTATGTAGTTACATATTAATTGGGGGACTGCAAGGGGGTTTTATGTACTATATTTCTAATGTTTCAAGGTTTCAATTTGTTTTAGTCTTAGTTGCGTTCTTGTTTTTTTTGGGGTGTGCTTCTGAAGATCTCGCAAAGAAATCTTCTGATGGATCGAGTTCTGCTTCATCAATGAAGTCAAAAATGAGAGGATCTGAGGGTGGAAGTAGTATGCCTGAGAACGAGCGTGAAGCAAGACGTTCAGATTTCAAGAAAAGACTAGCAAGTTTAGAGGATTCCCCTATCTATTTTGATTTTGATAAGTCTGATATAAGGCCAGATATGCGTACGATTCTAGATAAGAATGCACGTTTTATGATGAGTTACCCTAGCGTTCTTATACAGATTGAAGGACATTGTGACGAAAGAGGAACAGTTGAGTATAATATAGCGCTCGGTCATAGACGTTCCCAGGCTACAAAAGATTACTTAATTTCACTTGGTATAGATGCGTCAAGGATTGATACTGTTAGTTACGGAGAGGAACGTCCTGCAGACTCTGGGCACGATGAATCTGCTTGGTCGAAGAATCGCCGTGCGAAGTTTAATGTTATTGGCGGAATACCTGCTGGTTTAAATTAAAAATGTTCAATGTCTTATAGTTGAGTAAGGACTCCTCAGATTCAGTCTGGGGAGTTTTTTATTATGAATTTCTCTTTATATAAACATTTAAAAATGATTTTAGTTTTATTTCCTCTTTGCTTCCTCATTACGGGATGCGATGAGCCTGGTTTCCAGCTAAATCCGATTAATTCTGTAGAAACAAAAATTCCAAAACAAAAAAACCGAAAACATTCAAAATTTGTAAAGAGAAAAATAATTTCAAAGAAAAAAATTGTTCCGATTGATTCTTCACTGTCAAAATTAATTCTTCCTGAAAAAAAATATTCTTCTGAAAGCAAAGAAATTTTACAATTAAAGAAAAATTTTGGTGAATTGATTAAAAAACAAGCCAAAGAAAGAAATAGACTGTCTGAATCTTTCAATTCCTATAAGAAAGATTTAGTTCAATACAAAAAAGAAACAAAAAAAAGAGAAAAAAAACAGTTAGACGAAATTTTACTTCTTAAGAAACAAAATAAAATTTTATTAAGTGAAATAGAAGGAATAAAAAAGAAGATAAGTAAAATTTTAGTGGATAAGAAACAGAAGGAATCTATTAATTTAAAATCACCCTTAACAAAAAAAAGTAAATTACAGAAATTTATAGTTGGCCAACCTATCGATAGAAAGCTTAGACCTGTAGGAAATTCGAAAATAGTTACGGGTAAATCGAATCTGATTTCAAAAAATAACAATTTAAAAACTCCAAAGTTTGAAAGAAAACTTACTAAGGCAGAAATCGATTTTAAAAATGCTCTTCAATTCTATCGATATGGAAAGAGTTTGAAGAGCTCAAGAGTACTTTTTGAAAGTTTTTTAAATAAATATCCAAATGATATTCTTTCTGATGATGCCCAATTTTGGATAGCAAAGACTTTTTATCTTGAAAAAAATTTTGAACAGGCTATTCTGGCTTTTAGTAAGTTACAAGTTGACTATCCAAAAGGGAATAGAGTACCCGATTCTATTTTTTATGAAGCTATGTCTTATTTGAATTTTGGTGACAAGGCGAGTGCAAAAGAGTTATTATCAAGACTTATAGGGATTTTTCCCAATACCGATGCTTCTAAGAAGGCTCGAGAAAAACTTAAATCTTTTTAGAAGTTCTAATCTCTGTGATAAATTATGAATAATTCCAAAATCCCTGAAGAAATATGGAATAGAGTTAAGAATATTTCAGAAGAAATTTTTAAACATAATTATAATTATTATGTTTTAGATAAGCCTGAAATTTCAGATAATGTGTATGATCAACTTTTTCGTGAATTGCAACAATTAGAAGAAAAATATCCTAGTCTTTCGCATCAAAATTCGCCAACAAAACGTGTAGGAGATGAACCGTTAAAAAGTTTTGATACTTTTAAACACGAACCTCCTATGATGAGTTTGGATAATATTTTCAATACAGATGAACTTGTGGATTATGAAGAAAAAATTCTACGTTTTTTAAAAAACAGAAATGAAACACAGAAAATTAATTATATTGTAGAACCTAAATTAGATGGAGTTGCTGTTGAGATTATATACGAAGATGGAGCATTTACATCAGGAGGAACTAGGGGAGATGGTACAAATGGAGAAGATGTAACAGAAAATCTTCGAACAATTCGTTCGCTTCCACTTCAGTTGTTGAGTGGTAAAGAAATCCCTGATTATCCGAGATTCCTTTCAATTAGGGGAGAAGTAGTTTTTCCGATTTCTTCTTTTCAAGAACTTAATAGAAAAAGGGAAGAAGAAGGAAATTCTATCTTTGCAAATCCTAGAAATGCGGCTGCAGGTTCATTAAGACAACTTGATTCATCCGTAACTTCATCACGACCTTTAGATATTTTCTTTTATGCTTTAGGTAATTGTGAAGGTTATAATTTTAATAGCCAGACAGAGATTTTAGAGATTCTGCCTAAATGGGGATTGCCTGTTTCCCCTTTTTATTCGTTTTGTTTGAGTACTGATCAAATTTATACTGCGTATCAAAAAACTTTAGAAAAACGAATAGACTTTGATTATGAACTAGATGGTATGGTTATAAAGGTCGATTCCATCTCCTATCAGAAACGTTTAGGAAATACCTCTCGAGCACCACGTTGGGCAGTAGCTTATAAATTCCCTTCAGAAACTTCGATTACAGTTGTCAAAGATATTATCTTTCAGGTTGGAAGAACTGGCGCTGTTACTCCAGTAGCAATTTTGGATCCTGTAAAAATAGGGGGTGTCGAAGTTTCTCGCGCAACTTTACATAATCAGGAAGAAATTTTCAGAAAAGATATTTTCGTTGGAGATACTGTTAACATTGAAAGAGCAGGGGATGTGATTCCAAAAATTTCTTCAGTAATTAATTCTAAAAGACCAAAAAACGCTTTTAGAAAGAGTTTTCCCGAAAATTGTCCTATTTGTGAAACACGTCTTTATCAAAATAAGGACGAGGCGGTAATACGATGCACTAATTTTATATGTCCAGCCGTAGTCTGTGAAAGAATTAAACATTTTGCGTCTAATACTGCCATGGATATTGATGGACTTGGCGAAAAGATGATTGAAAAATTAGTAAAATCAAAGTATGTGAATGAGCCTGCAGACCTTTACAGATTGAGATTTGAAAAACTTCTTTTATTAGATCGTATGGGAAACAAATCAGCAAAAAATTTAATTGATTCTATAGAAAAATCAAAAAAAACTACCCTTGATCGTTTTATTTATTCATTAGGAATTAGATTTGTTGGAGAAAGAGTTTCTAAAATTATTGCTTTAAATTTCAACACTATTAATGAGATTATAAGTGTAAAAAAGGAATCCCTAATTCAAATTGATGAAATAGGAGAGATTGTTGCAGAAAGCATAGTTGATTTTTTTTCAAAATCTGATTCATTAAAGTACGTTGAAAATTTAATGGAGGTAGGAATATCTTTTGATATTGAACGCAATGATAAAGATGATAGAAACAATAATCGATTTTTAAATAGGTCATTTGTTATTACAGGTACTTTGAAGAAATTAAAGAGATCAGAGGCAAAAAAAATAATTGAAGAATTTGGAGGTCGACTAGTTGGTTCGATCTCTAGTAAAACAGATTACTTGGTTTTAGGGGATGATCCTGGAAAAAAATATAATGACGCCTTAAAGTTAGGTGTAGAAATTTTGGATGAAGATAAATTTGAAAATCTTCTTTCGACCATTTAATTTTTAAAAAATAGGTGCTGATTTTGTCAAAAATAAAAAAAGTGATTTTTCCAGTTGCAGGACTTGGGTCACGTTTTCTTCCAGCTACCAAGATTATTCCTAAAGAAATGCTGCCTGTAGTTGACATTCCGCAAATTCAATTGGCTTTAGAGGAAGCAGTTGCTTCTGGTGCCGAGGAAGCTATTTTTATTACTTCTCGTGGAAAAGAGTCCATAGTTGATCATTTTGACATTGCTTATGAATTAAAAGATCGATTAATGAAGAATAATCAATATGAAGTTTTATCATCTTTAGAAGAACTGACTCAGAAAATTCGAATAGTTTCTGTACGACAAGATCATCCCTTAGGTTTAGGACATGCGCTTTTATGTGCAGAAAAATTGATAGGAGAAGAATCTTTTGCTGTGGTTTTAAGCGACGATTTAATTCGAAGCAAAGTTCCTGTAATTAAACAAATGATGGACGTTTCTATTTCTTTAGACGATGCTCCTGTAATTTCAATTATGAAAGTAGCAGGTCCAGATATCAGCAAGTACGGAGTAATAGAGGGTGAGGAAACAACTTTAAAAGAAAAGAGACTTTTACTTATAAAGGATGTTGTAGAAAAGCCAAAATTTGACGAAGCTCCTTCAGATTTAGCTATTATAGGCCGATATATTTTTAATCCTGATATTTTTGAATGTATTAATAAAGTAAAACCAGATACCAAAGGAGAAGTTCAGCTAACAGATGCAATCAAAATGTTGCTAGATTCAAAACAAGTATATGGATATGAATTCGAAGGAAAAAGATACGATGCAGGAAGTAAAATTGGATTTATTAAAGCAAATATAGAGTATGGCCTTTCAAGAAGAGACATTGGAGATGAACTCCGTGAATATTTGCACAATTTAAATTTCTAACATAAAACCAAAGATCTACTACATATTTTAAAGAAAATGTTTTTTTATACAATTAGTTCCATTTTTATTCCTCACTTTATTGGATTGTAAGATTGGATATTATACTTATTTCGCGTGTGCTTTTTTTCATTTTTCTTTTGTTTCTATCTGCATGTTTTTCTGGGACTGAAGCTTCTTTTTTCTCTCTGTCTCAAAGCCAAATTGAAAAATTAAAAATTTCTGGTGCTACAGGCACAAAAATTGCTTCTTTACTCGAAGAACCTAGAAGATTAATAACATCGATTTTAATTTGTAATGAAATTGTAAATATAGCTGCCTCATCATTATTTACAGGAACAATTATCTTGTATTTTGGTATTGGATATGAATGGCTAATTCTTTGTCTACTTGTTCCTGTTTTAATGATTTTTGGTGAAATTACTCCAAAATCTTTTGCAGCAAGATATCCGGAACAAACTGCACGCTTTCTTGTTTTTCCAGTTTCTTTTTTTGCTTTAATAATCTCGCCGCTAAGAAATCTTTTTCTTTACTTTGCAAATCTTTTTCTTTCTCTTTTTGGTATTAAATCGACGGTAAAAGAAAATGTATTGAATGAGAATGAGTTTTTAAATTTAGTAGAGATAGGAGTTTCTGAGGGCGAAGTTGAAGAAAGCGAAAAAAAAATAATTGAAAATATATTTTCATTCCATGATAAAAAAATTGAAACAATTCTTGTTTCAAAAAGTGAAATGTTGTTTTGGAATGTTGGTATCAGTCTTGAACAAGTTATGAAGTTTGTTGAGAAAGTCCCATTTTCTCGAATCCCGATCTTTAACTCTGAAGAATCAGAAATTATTGGAATTCTTTACATTAAAGATTTTCTTAGATCTCTCTCAACAATTAAAGATATGCCTGGGAGAGATTTACTTCCAAATACGCTTCGTGAACCTTTGTTTGTTTCTATTGATACTAAGCTTGATGTTTTATTTCACATGTTTCGAAGAAGAAGGATTCATATAGCTATAGTTTTAGACGAATCTCGCAAAGTTGTTGGTATGGTAACCATGACGGATCTTTTAGAAGAAATTTTTGGAGAAATTAAACAGGAAGAAGTTGAAGAATAACATCGGTAAAATAAAGAATTTTTCTCTTTATTAGAAAGAATGAATTGGAACTTACTACATTACTTATAATATGTTTTTTGCTTTTATGTTGCGAAGCTTTGTTTTCAGGTTCTGAAATCGCTCTTATTTCTGCAGACAGAGTATATTTAAAAGCGAAAGCATCTTCAGGAAATTACGGATGTAAAGTTGCACTGAAATTACTTGAAAAACCTGAATGGTTAATGGGAACTATTCTCGTTTGTCATAATTTATGTTTTGTAGCAAACGTTTCTATAATAACATTGCATGGCATTGAATTTTTTGGAGAAAAATATGGTGAAATAATTTCTTTTTTAATCATAGTCCCCATTCTAATTATTTTTGGGGAAGTTATACCGAAAAGTTTTTGTAGAGAAAGAGCTAATATTGTTGCTCCTCCTCTTGCTTCAATGGTTTGGTTCATAAGAACGGTCTTATTTCCGATTATCTGGCTTTTAAGTATTTTAATTAATTTTCTTATCCGTATTTTGGGAGGGGGAAATTATCCTGACGTTTCTATTGTTAGTAGAAGAGAACTTGAATTAATGATTGATAACGAGGGAAGAAGCGATGTTCGGGAAGTAGAAAAACAAATGATTCGCAAGACTTTTTCGTTTCGGGATCTGAACGTTAGTAATGTTATGGTTCCAATGATTGAAGTTAGTGTAGTTAGTTTTGATAGAAAAGTTCAAGATGTGATAGACAGAATTTATAAAGATGGCCATTCAAGAATTCTTATATATAGAGAAAACACTCAAAACATCATTGGAATTGTTCATGCAAAAGATCTGATTTCTTCCGCACCCAAATCAACTGAACTGATAATTGAAAACTCTAGTTTAATTAGGCCAGTATATTTTGTACCTGAAACTAAATCTACTAAAGACTTGTTATATGAAATGACTAGCGAAAGAAATAAATTAGCTGTGGTTGTAGATGAGTTTGGAGCTTGTGTAGGTATAGTCACTCTTGAAGATTTAGTTGAAGAAGTAGTTGGTGAAATAAGCGATGAATATGATTGGGATGAAAACAGGAAATATTCAAAAATAGGAAATAAAAATTATATTATTGATGCAAGAATTGAAATAGAGATCGTGAGAGAGCAGTTGCTCGTTCCTATACCTGACGGAGATTATGAAACATTGTCAGGTTTCTTGCTTCAGGAATTTGAAAGAATTCCAAAAGAAGGTGAAGATTTAAAATTAGAAGATTGGGAAATAATCATAGATTCTGTTTCTGATAGACAAATAGAATTTGTTCGTTTTAAACAAATTGCAAATGAAGATATAGCTAAGTAAAATTTCAGCAAGAATTGGGTACTATTGCCCCGGTTAGTTTGGAAAGTTTTTCTAGAGTCTCCCATTGTGATTTTTCATAAGGGATTCCATTTTTCTCTGCGTCTAGTTTGGAAATAGCTTCCCTCTCACCGGGTAAAAGCATTTTTTTCTTGCCACTTTTTTTTATGTCTCTTATAGAGGAGATTAATTTTTCTAAACTTTCTTCTTGATTATAGAACTGATCTATTCTCCAAGCTTCAAAAGTTTGACTGACTCTGCTTAGAGGTGTTTCTCTCATGGTAGGTATTCTTTTGACAGAACCACCTCCGATCACATTATCCAAATCAACCAACATACAAAGTCCAGAGCCTTTATATCCAAATTGTTCTCCTCCAAGTGGTCTCACGGAACTGTTTTTTAAAATATCAAAAGAAACGACACCCGAAAGAGGTTCTCCATCTTCGCTCACAAAGTAGTCTTCTGGAATAGGTTGCGATGATTTTGATGCACGAATTGCAGGACTCACAGCTCTTTGTGTAGTTGCCATATCAATTACAATTGGAAATTTATCACCAGGAACACCCCAAGCGATGGGATTAGTGCCAAGGCGGATTTTATCGCCTCCATAAGGTATCATCCATGCCCCAGAGGTACATGTAGATCGTGCGGCAAAACCTCGAGAAATAAGTTCTTCGACATATATGCATGCAGCTCCGTAATGGTTCGTATTGTTTACGAAGACTCTACCAATACCATATTTCTCAGCTAAATCACCTACTAGTTGAGTTGCTTGCATTGCTGCAACTGGACCTATGCCTCCGTTACCATCAATAGTAGCACTAGCCCATCCCTCTTTGAGCTTTAATATCGTATCTGAATCAGGATTGATTGCCTTGGCACTCACTCTTTCGTAAAGCTCTGTTAGTCCAGTTCCTCCTGCAACTCCATGGCTAGAAATCCCACGAAGATCAGCCCCAACTAGAATCTTAGATGTTGTCTCAGCATTTTCTTTTTTAACACCAAGAAACTCAATGATTTTTACTGAAAAATCAAATAAATCTTTTTCTTTTATTCTTCGAAGATTTTTTTTGCTCATATAGTTAATTATTCCTTTTTGAAAATTAAATTTACTTTCAAATTTTCAGGTGATTTTGTATCTATAATAATATCTCCACTCAAAAGGTTTATAATTGTTTCAATTCTATAGGCAAATATTTTTGAGATATTATTTTTGTAAATTTTAGAATCTTTATTTGAAAACTCGAAGCCAGATAAATTTTCATCAACTTCGATTTTGACAGGATGTGTAGACGTAGAGATTAACAATTCTTTTTTTGAATCGAAAACTTCTATTAAAATCGTTCCTTTTTTTTCTAGTAAAGATTCAGAAAATTTTATCAAATCATCAATTAAGGTCTTAAAACGATTTTCATCAATCACATAAAAAACTGCATTTAAAGGGAACTTAGGAAGAATTCTTGGTCCTTTTGAATTTTTAATATATTTGCTTATATGTTCAGTTAATATATTAATTATATCAATTTTTTTTGGATATAATGGAACTGACTCAGATTGCAAGAGGTCAATATCTTTCAAATTTTCGATTATTGTATCTAAATTTGAGATTGTGTTAGATAAAATTTGTAACTTTTCCCGTTTTTTCCACGGGTCAGTTTCTATTTTTATTGCATTGTTTGTTTCCAATAATAGTTTTGAAGAAAACTCAACTTCTTGCAAAACAAACTTAATAAAAGGTTTATTTTTCAAAAGATTGTTTTTTACATCTATTAAATTTTCTTTTTTTTCTTTCATAATTTTTCTCGATATTTCACTATTGATTTATAGATAATTTTCCCTGTTTTTTCAGTTATATTTTTTATAGATTCAAGAGAATGAATACTATGCCATTGCAATTCAGTCGCGTCTGTTCCTGCCTGAAGATCTCCACCAACTGGAATACATAAATAATCTATTAGAACATAATGAAATTGTACTCTGTTGATGGAATCTTTAATTATTCGATCTAAAACAGCACATTGTTCTATTATTTTAATTTCTAATCCAGTTTCCTCCTTAACTTCTCTATGACAAGCATCTTCTAAAGTTTCCCCTAGTTCAACGCCTCCACCAGGAATACTCCAATTTCCTATTGAAGGAGGATTACCTCTTTTAATTAATAAAACTTCATCTTCTTTAATAATTATTGCCCCGACACCGACAATAGGATGTATAGGAAACTCTCTCCCCAAAATTTTCTCCTTAATTTTTAAACAAATGTTTCGGGGTTTCCTTCCAAGAGTTTTTCGATTCTTTGGATTCTATTTTTAAAAGCAAAATCTTTTTCAACTCTAAATTTTCCTGTTTCTGCAATTCTTTTTGCTTCCTCAGGGTTTTCAAAAATTCCTATAACGGTTCTAGCGATCTCTTCTATATCTGCATATTTTACAAGGTATCCGGTTTTTCGATCTAGTACTATTTCTGGTGTTCCCCCATCATTACATCCAATCGCAGGTTTACTAAAAAACATCGCTTCCATATAAACACTAGACCAACCTTCAGCATTACTAGGTTGGAGAAAAACGTCACAATCATAATAGTACTCATGTAATTCTTGAGTACTTTTGTTACCTTCGAATATAACCGAATCCTTGACGCCTACTTCTCTCGATAGTTTTTCTAATCTTTCTCTATCGTCACCATCTCCAACTATAATATATTGGCAGTTTTTGTATTGTTTCTGTATTTTGGGTAGTGCACAAATAACATGATCTAGTCCTTTGTATTTTTCTGAAGCGTCTAATCTACAAACGGTTAATAAATTTTTCTCTTTTTTGGTACTTTCTTTAGTTTTTAATTTTTCACGCGATTCCCAGAAGATAGGATCAATTGCTGGGGGTATAACCACAAATTTCCCCTTGTTAATCTTATTAATTTTTTCAGCTTTATCTGCAGTAAATTGACAAACTGAGACTATATTCTTTGCTTTTTTGAAACT
>CENY01010826.1_pt1 | contig 17398 bp, 13 predicted proteins | sample 356181 | NCBI WGS metagenome assembly CENY01 (sample SAMEA2619840, study PRJEB7988) | marine metagenome | isolation source: saline water (ENVO:00002010), including
GTGTTTAGATCTACGCCAATAATTTTATTGGCTCCGGCAAGTCGGGCCCCCTGAATTACATTTAGCCCGATTCCTCCTAAACCAAAAACAACAACATTAGCACCAGGCTCTACTTTGGCGGTATTAATGACGGCCCCAATACCTGTGGTTACGCCGCATCCGATATAACAAACCTTCTCGAATGGGGCGTCCTTCCGAATTTTTGCAGCGGCAATTTCAGGCATAACAGTAAAATTAGAAAAAGTCGAAGTTCCCATGTAATGGAAGAGTGGCTTTCCATCTAAAGAAAACCGGCTCGTACCGTCAGGCATTACGCCTTGACCCTGTGTATCTCTAATAGCAGTACAAAGGTTGGTCTTTCCTGATAAGCAGGACTTACATTGCCGACATTCAGGAATGTAAAGTGGAATTACGTGGTCGCCTTTTTCTATGGATGTTACATTTTTTCCTGTTTCAACAACTACGCCTGCTCCCTCATGTCCCAATATTGCGGGAAATAATCCCTCTGGATCTTCACCAGACAATGTAAAGGCATCCGTATGACAAATACCTGTCGATTTTATTTCAACGAGAATTTCATCATCCTTTGGACCATCAAGCTGAACAGTTTCAACTTTTAATGGTTCACCGGCGGCTTCAGCAACTGCGGCGCGAACGTCCATGAAATTATCCTCCCGATTATTTTTATTTATCCTATGTTTTCAATAGAATGGGTTTTGTGCAAGAACATTTGCGCGTTAATGAAGTATTCGGAGCGATCCAAAACAAATTAATTAAAAGCCCCATACAAAATGGAACACCCTATAATTGCACCAATTATTCCTGCAACATCGGCAGTTAAGGCTGCGGCTAGAGCGTGTCTAACGCGTTTAATTTGTACGGCGCCAAAGTAAACCGCAAGGACGTAAAATGTGGTCTCTGTGGACCCCTGAAGAGTACTCACCAAGTAACCAGTATAACTATCAGGCCCAATAGAAGGATCCTGAATGATCGAGGCTAGTATACCATATGCACCTGACCCAGAAAGCGGTCTCAGGAGCGCCATCGGTAATGCCTCACCGGGTAATCCCAAATTCGATGTAAAGGGGCCAACCCAGCCTACGAAAAGATCCAAAGCACCACTAGCTCTCAACATGCCAACCGCTACTAGAATGGCGACCAAGTATGGGATAATCCTTACGGCCACTGTAAAACCGTCCCGAGCTCCCTCTACAAATGATTCGTAAATTGCTACACCTCGCACAAGTCCGAAGGTAAGAAATCCAATCATCAAACCCGGAATGATCCAGGGGGCAATTTCCTTTCCATAAATTACAGTTAGAGGTATCAGGCCCAAAATCGAAAGGAGGGTTAAAGCAGAAATCCACCAAGGATAACCTTCTGCGCTCAAGTCACCCTCTAGAGCTATTTTAATTTCTTCCTGTTCATCTTCTTCAACCCCAGCCTTTTCCGGAATACTAGAAAATCGACGATAAAATTTTACGGCGAGAAACGCTACTGTTGTCGATAAAATAGTGGCAAATAAGGTTGTAGGCAGGATGCCCGCGGGATCCGTTGAGCCCGTTGCTGCCCTTAATGCTATTACCCCTGTGGGAAGGAGTGTTACGCTTGACGTATTTATAGCCAGGAAAAGTACCATTGCATCTGTCGCCGTACCCTTGTGGGGGTTTAACTTATCTAATTCCTGCATGGCCCTTATACCGAACGGCGTTGCCGCATTGCCAAGACCCAGAGCATTGGCAGACATATTCATTATCATGGCGCCCATTGCTGGATGTTGTGGTGGTACATCTGGGAATGCCCGTACCATCAACGGTCGCACGAGTTTCGCTATAATGGACAGTAATCCTCCAACTTCAGCGACTTTCATTAAACCTAGAAACAAGGCCATTACACCGACAAGGCCAAGCGCGAGGGTTACGGAGCTCGCCGCGGCATCTATCATACCAAGACCGAGTTCCTGCATGGGGGAGGACACAGTCTCTTTTGGTGAAACCCAATGAATTTGACGCCAGGCAGTTACCAAAAAAGCAATAAAGACAAGAATAAAAAATACAATATTCATAACCTAACCTTTTATTCCGTCTGTCGAACTAGTCGCGCAGTAGTAAATATTATAAGGGCAGCCATGAATATTAGGATCCCGGAACTTAAAAATACCCAGTCCGGTTTATCCCAATCTACAAACGCGCCATAGATCACCGGTGTAATTGCGGCTCCGGTATCTAGTCCACCATAAACAAAACCAAAAACCCTCCCGCTAGCTTCTTTTGCCGTAAAGCGTCGAATAACCATATCTCGGTTTGGAAGGGCGAGACCAAAAAATAATCCAGCAATCAAAAATTGAGAAAAAAGAAATACTCCATTGAGGTTCAAAAAGGGAATAATAAAGATCAATCCGCCAGCTACAGTTATGCAAATGAGAGCGACGAAATCCTGTTTTTTGATTTTATCAGCAATATAACCGCCTATAAAAATACCAATTGGCGCTCCAATAAGAAATCCGGTTAAGGCACCGTTAGCACTTAAAAGGTCAAAGCCACGGCCTGAAACCAACGCGATAGGCGTAAAATTTTGCATCCCGATCAAACCCATCGACAGAACAGTAAAGAAAATAAAGAAAGCAATAATTGAAGGCCTTAAAAGGACCGAAATTGATAATGGATGGTCTATATTTATTTCCTTGGAATTTTTTATACCGTCACGGGATAACCTGGATTGACTACCTTCAAATAAATTTTTGCCACCGATTATAATAGCAAAGGTTAAGATAAGCCCTGTTAGACCAACAATTCCTGTAGCATCCCTCCAGCCGAGATTTGCAGCCAGTATGGCCATTACCGCTGGCCCCAGCGCAAATCCAAGGTGTCCTCCATTGGTATGGAAACTAAAAGCCCGTCCCATCAGTTTCGGACTTACTAAATTATTCATCAGGCTGTAGTCCGCAGGATGAAAAACACTATTACCGGCTCCTGCTAAAAATGTAAGAACAAGAAAAAACTCATAGTTGGGGACTACCGAGTAGCAGGCTACCGCACTCGAAAGAAGTCCCAAACCAAAAATTAAAACTGGACGGGCTCCAAATCGATCAACGAGAAAACCGGCGGGCGTCTGGAATACTGCTGAAGCAATAAAAAAAACAGTAACTAATAATCCTAGCTCCACGTTACTGAGACCCATCTCCGCTTTTATAAGTGGAAACACAGGGGCAAGCGTCAGTTGATAGAAATGGCTGAATAGGTGAACAACGCTGATGACACTGATCAGTCGTATATCCTTGCGTGTAACTATATCCAAAATACTCATTCAGCGATCGGTTTATTGTCGGACAAAACCTTTGCGAGAAGGACGCTGGCGACCCCAATCATCATGAAAACACCAACTAGAATAAATATTAACTTTGGTTCTCCTCCACCAAGGAGAAAACCAAATATTGCTACAGCAACAGAAGAGCCGACGTCCATACCCGAATAGGTAAACCCGAATATTTTTCCAGCCGCTCCGGATGGAGCAACTGACCTGACCACCATATCCCTTGATGGTTGCGCCATGCCATATGCAAACCCAAATACTACGAATATCAAAATTAAAATTGGCATATTTGTTGGTTGAAAGCCAGGCACTGACCAGACAAGTAAGACGGCTAAGGTAACAATTGATGCTGTAGCGATATCATGCCGCTTAATTCTGTCAGCTATAATTCCTCCAATTAAAATTCCACATAGTGAGCCGGTGAGTTGAAGCGAGATCGTGTAACTTGCCTTATCCCTGGAAAGATCCAGGAGGGCGGTTAAGGCATCCGGACCCAATGTCATGAGACCAACGGAACCCATAGCCATAAAACAAAAGAAGAGGAAAGAAAGAATGGTAGCTGGTTTAAAGAGTATTCCAATGCCTTCTCTTACCGACCCGGCGCCAATACCCTTATCCAGTCCACTATCCCGCAAATCTCTCCTTTGGGTCCACATCAAAGCAGCAGTGCAAATCCCAACAATTCCAATGATTAACATGGTTTCACGCCAACCAAAAAATGTCCCCATGACATACATCAGGTAGGGAGTGACTGCGTATCCGATCAAGCCACCAAATCCGTGAACGCCGTAAGCCTTTCCTACATTTTTTTCAGAAATACTGCCATTAAGTATGCTGTAATCGGCTGGATGAAAAACACTATTACCAAGGCCGGCAAGAAAAGATAAAACAATCATAAGCTGGTATGAATTAGCAAATGCAAAGGCAGCCGTTGCAAAAGAAATCAGGAGAAATCCTAAAAATAATATTGGTCGCGCGCCATATTTATCCACCAGAAAACCGGCAATTATTTGTCCAATTGCTGAGACTACAAAGAATACCGAGGTGAGCAGGGCCAACGATGTTATACTAAGCCCTTCCTTGACTGTAATTAGAAAAAATAGGTTAGGAAGCGCCAGTTGGTACATGTGACTGAGACAATGCCCTGTTGAAATCAGGCTGATAACTTTCAGGTCACCTGGGCGGACGCTCATTGCTAGCGACATTTTTTTCTCTTCAAACGAAATTATTAATAATTGTTTGATTATATCATAGCAACACAGCCCGAAGCACTAATAAAACATCAATAACCTGTATTACGGTCCACTAATTTCGAGGGTGTTGCTCCTTTGCTGATCTGTCGTATCGTTTCTGAAAGTACTTTTGCGGCACTTTCTTGGTTTGCTACTGCAGCAACATGAGGAGTAATTGTAATTTTTGAATTTGACCAAAGCGGACTGGATAAACTCAGGGGCTCTGCCTTGAATACATCAAGTGCTGCTCCTGCAATGTGGTTTGAATTAATCAATTCAAGCAAATCTTCTTCTACTAGATGCGCTCCTCGGGCCGCATTGATAATAAAAGCTCCCTGAGGCAATAATTTCATATTTTCTTTATTGAGTATGCCCATTGTCTCCGGTGTCATCGGTAAAAGGCAGACTATTATGTGACATTTTGAAAGGAACGAATGCAGACTTTTGTTTCCAGACAGACAGTAAACCCCATTGATATCTTTCTCACTCCGGCTCCAGCCTAAGACGTTAAAGCCGAGTTTGACGAGGTGTTCAGCACATGCCGAGCCAAGGGAGCCTAGACCGAGGATACCGACATTTCGGTTATTAGGGTTAACCTGCGGTAACTCTATCCACTCACAGTTTCGTTGTTGATTTTCATATTCGTAAAATTGCCGATGAAACCTGATTACATTGTACAGTACATATTCGATCATTCCCGTTCTTAATGCGGGGTCTGCCAAACGTACTATAGGAAGATTGTCTGGCAGATGAGGTAGGGATAAAATGTGATCCACACCCGCACCAAGTGACAAAATGGCCTTAAGGTTAGGAAAATTTTCAAATTTACCGGGCCACTTTCCCCAGAGTATAAGAAATTCAACCTCATTGGTATTACCGGTTTCTGGCCAGACGTATATTTTGATATCCGGCAATTCCTTTTTAATTGCCTGAACCCATTGTTCGGAGGGGATATCTGCGCACGAAAAAATTATGGTCACGGCTATGATACTCTGCTTTCTATAGAGTTGACTTGTGAAGTAGGGTGCGGCAAGTCTCAGGGGTGGTCAACTAGGTGTTTTTAATTCACGAAAGGAACTTGTATTGAAAGTCGGAATTGCGGGCTATGGAGCGATAGGTAAAGTTATTGGTGAAGCACTCGATCGAGGCATTGAAAACCTTGAATTTGTAGGCATTTGTGTTCGGGATGTCGAGCGCGGTTATAGCCGAATGTCATCCTTAAAGACACCTGTTCCGGTTTTATCACCTGAGGAACTAGCCAAAAATTCTGACATCGTAGTCGAATGTGTACCAAAGGAAGGGTTTAATTCAATTGCAGTGCCTACCCTAAAAGAAAATAAGATTTTAGTGACTGTTAGTGCTGCGGGTATAATTGCCAATCCTGAAACGGTAAATTTAGCGGAAGCAGGCAACGGAAGAATTATATTAGCGACGGGTGCACTTCTAGGACTTGATGCGGTTCGAGCAGCAGCTGAGGGTGAAATTTTCGAAGTTGTCATGATTACAAAAAAACCCCCAAATGCACTGATTGGTGCGCCTCATCTGAAAAAAAATGATATTTCTGTTGAAGGATTAAACGAACCAAAACTAGTTTTTAGAGGCTCAGCCGCCGAGGGTGCTGAAGGGTTTCCGGCAAACGTCAATGTAGCTGCTGCCTTAGGTCTAGCGGGGATTGGTCCCGACAGAACTAAGCTCGAAATTTGGGCTGATCCTAGTCTTGATAGAAATACACATTCCATCCATGTGACTGCCGATAGTGCAAGTTTCGAGATGAGTATCGAAAATGTTCAATCAGAGGAAAAGCCGGGGACGGGAAAAATTACGGCGCTCAGCGTTATAGCCTGCCTTAGGGGGTTAGTGTCTTCCCTGAAGGTGGGCACCTAAATGAAGGAGAGGGAAGATGGAATATAAGGTTATACGTTGGGAAGTACTTGAAAATCCTGAACGTGAAGGAGAAAAGTCGATAGGTTTAATTACGCTTAATCGTCCAGCTGCATTGAATGCCATAGATGTTCGTATGCGGGTAGAACTGGATATCCTCTGCGATGAAATTTCTTCCAATAACCATATCAAGGCAATAATTTTAACTGGTGAAGGCCGAGGCTTTTCGGCGGGTGGAGATCTAAAGACAGAAGCTGGACCATTAGGCGCCGGCGATAAGGATTTCGATTTTGGGGATTTCGGGGCCTATAAAGAACTCGCTAGTTACTTTTTTAACGATTTACGACACGAAGTTTTACAGAGAGCGTTTAAGAAATTTGAAGATCTAAAACCCGTGGTGATCGCCGCTATTAATGGACCGGCGGTGGGCATCGGATTGGAAATTTGTACATTGTGTGACATCCGATATGCCTCCGAGAAAGCAAAACTTGGCGAAGTAGCAGTCCCGGCTGGCTTTTTACCTGAGTCTGGGGGTGCTCGAAACCTTCCAAAGCTTGTTGGAATAGGGCGAGCAATGGAAATGATTATGACCGGAGACATTATTGAAGCAGAAGAAGCCTGTGAAATTGGACTAGTGGACCGAGTTTTCAAACACGAAGACCTAATACCTTCAGCCATGAAACTTGCGGTTAAAATTTCCAACAATCCGTTTCATTCTGTTAGAAAAGCTAAAGAACTAGTTAAATATTATTGGAATCAAAATAGAACCGACGAGGGCTGGGAACGGGAATTGAGTGCAATAAAGGAAATTACTCGTACCAAGGATTGCCAGGAAGGTATAAAAGCTTTTCTTGAAAAGAGGGAGGCTAATTTCAAAGGTCCGTATTACAATAACTGGCCATTTCCAAAGCAAACGAAAGAATGATGGAAAAGGGGAATATTAATACCTGGCCCGAATATCGAAAAATCCCTGATAATTTAAACATTACAAGGGAAGTCCTCGACAAAAATATAGAAAGAGGCATTGGAGAAAAAACTGCATTTAAATATGCAAAGAATTCCATTTCGTATAATGAACTATACCGAAAGGTGAATTCCTTCGCTCAGGGTTTAGAATCAATCGGTATAAGACCCTTTGACCATGTTCTAGTTCGCCTACCCAATTCATTAGAGTTTATAATCACGTTTCTTGCTTTGGTAAGAATAGGAGCCGTTCCGGTCCTTCAGAATTCTCTGTTGGGAGCAGATGAAGTTTCGTATGTAAGAAAACATAGCGATGCCATAGCAGCGATAACATTCGAGAATATAAGTAGTCCAATTCGTTTGCTACGAGATGAATTTCGATCAGGGGTCATTATAGCCCGAGGAATAGCCGAAAATGAGCACTCATTTGAAGAATTATTAAGGGTAGGGGATGGTGTTACAAATGCAACGGCCAATACCAAATCCGACGAAAAAGCCTTCATTGTATACACCTCGGGTACTACCGGTAATCCCAAAGGAATAGTCCATGCCCATAGATGGATAGTAGCCCAGGGTGATACAAATAAATTACGTGTACCCCCATTGGAAAATGATGTGGTAATGGCCACAGGTGAATGGAGCTTTATTAGTGCTTTGGGCCATAACGTACTTTATCCCCTTAGAAATGGTATCACTGGCGCTATCCTCGAAGGGCGCATGCGGCCAGAGAGAATTTTAAAAACCATTGAAGATCTGGGTGTTTCTGTTCTGTATTCAGTAGCAACAGTTTATCGTCGTATTTTGGCAATACCAGAAATTGAAAAGAACTATAAATTAGGATCGTTAAGAGGCTGCAATGCAACTGGAGAAGCCTTGGAGGAGGCTACCTATACTGAATGGGTTGATAGGTTTTGTTGTCCCATATGGGAACATTACGGTGTCTCCGAAATGCAGTTAGTGTTTGGTCAGTCGCCCCACTGGCCTATCAAACCGGGCTCCGTAGGAAGGCCCCTTCCTGGTACTGTTGTTAAAGTTATGGATGATGATTACCAGGAGTTAGGACCCGAAGAAATCGGAAATTTATTGATATCTTCAGATAACCCGGGTTTCTTTTTAGGCTACCATAAAGATAAGAAAAAAACAAAAGAAGTGGTTCATGATGGATGGTATCATACGGGAGATTTAGCATATAAAGACGGTGACGGCTTTATATGGATTGCTGGAAGGAGTGACGACTGCTTTAAAAGTCGGGGAATATTTATTTCCCCAATTGAAATAGAAAATGCCCTTCGTAAAATTCCTGGTATTATTGAGGCTTGTGTCTTGCCTTTAAGTGATAAAGAAATTGGCAATAAAATTCGTGCAGTAGTGGTATTAAAGGACGAAAAAATGGGTGACCAGGAATTTGCAAATTTCATTAAAAAATCACTAAAAGATAAAATTGCCCCTTATAAAATACCCCAGTCGATTGAATTTATAAATGAATTACCCAAGAGTCCGGTTGGAAAGGTTCTTCGACGCGAGTTAATGAGTTAAAAACACCTTAACTGCTCAATGTTTTAGGACGAGACTGCACAAAATGCCTAGTTTCCATTTCCAAAACTGTTTCACCTTTTTGGTTACTCGTCACAAATAACAGAGATACCAAATTTCGGTCCTTTTCATCTCTTGCCGGAGATGATGCGGTTACCGTCGCTGAAACTTTTAAAACATCTTTAGGTTTGACCGGCTTCTTCCAGCGTAATTTATTAAAACCCGGTGACCCCATGGCGCAGTCATCAAAGATGCCGGCTCTTATAAACAAACCAAAACTGATAGAGCACGTATGAAAACCGGCAGCTACCAACTCACCAAACATATAGTTTTTAGCTTCTTCCGGGTCTGTATGATAGGGTAAAGGAGCAAAATCGTTACCAAAATTAATAATATCTTCTTGAGTTATTTTAATACTATCAGTTTTAAATACACGACCGATTTTAAAATCTTCAAAATAAATATTTTGATATTTCATTTTTACCTCTTTTTTTTATTTATTGAAACTTTAGATATTAACTGATAGCGCGGATTTTAAATTAAATGTAAACATCTCAATAGTGTCGTAAAATAAAGCCGCCTATCTCTAAAGGCCAGCTAATCCGGCATTAGTATTGGAATAAAAAATGTCTAACAATGAACCATTAAAAATAAAAAAACCAAAGATAGGATTAATTCGGCATCTACGTGGTTATTTTTTGGCCGGAGTTCTAATTACTGCTCCGATAGGAATTACGTTTTATCTTGCTTGGTTATTTATAAACTGGGTCGACAACAAAATGACCCCGCTGCTGCCTCCAGCCTATAACCCCGAGACATATTTACCATTTGGTATCCCGGGTCTTGGCCTCTTAATGGCCTGCCTTTTAATGACCCTTATCGGGGCGCTGACCGCTGGTATCTTAGGTCGATACTGGATACGAACCAGCGAAAAACTTCTTGCCAGGATGCCCGTTATACGGAGTGTCTATGGTGCTTTAAAACAAATTTTTGAAACTGTTCTATCTCACCAGTCAAACGCTTTCCGCGAAGTGGTACTCTTTGAATATCCTAGGCGTGGTTCGTGGGCCCTTGGATTTATTACAGGAACAACGCAAGGTGAAATCCAGAACTCTACAAAGGACGACATTGTGAATGTCTTCCTGCCAACAACACCGAATCCAACCTCCGGCTACCTCCTTTTTCTGCCTCGTCGGGAGCTCGTTGTTTTATCTATGACGGTAGAGGAGGGAATAAAAATGGTGATTTCTGGTGGAATAGTGACACCCCCTGACCGAAGGCCACAGAACGAAAGGGGTGTTAAGGTGAATGCGTCTAATGGGGATAACAGAACGATTCCAATTGAATAAAGATTTTTATCCCGATCTAAGTGTTTGAACGACGTTATCCTTTTGGAAAAGATAGAGGAGTATGCGAAGTGCCTCGCCTCGTTTACTGTTTAAATAAGGATCACGTTCGATAATTAATTTTGCGTCATCTTTTGCCGCCACCATAAGGTCCTGGTGGCTAACTATATCTGCCATTCGAAATACAGGGAGGCCACTTTGACGCGTTCCTAGTAATTCTCCGGCGCCTCTCAACTTCAGATCTTCTTCTGCTATCCTAAAACCATCATCAGTTTCCCTTAATATTTTTATTCTCGCACGGGCGTTTTCTGATAGAGGGTTCGAATACATCAAAATACAAGCAGAGGATTTTATACCACGACCTACGCGACCCCTGAGTTGATGTAACTGAGCTAAACCAAAGCGTTCAGCGTGTTCAACAATCATTATATTTGCATCAGGTATATCCACTCCTACTTCTATAACAGTCGTGGCGACCAGGATATTTAACTCACCCTCCATAAAGGATTTCATTACCTTTTCTTTTTCAGACGGCTTCATTTTTCCATGTAAAAGGCCCACGCGCCCCTTAAAGCGACTATCCAGAAACTTATATCTGTCCGTTGCCGCTTCAAGATCCATTAGTTCTGATTCCTCAACTAGAGGACAAACCCAGAATGCTCGGGCTCCTTCATCTAGGGTGTGCTTGAGTCTATCAATTATTTCCTCAAGTCTTGTCGTAGGCACTGCTCGGGTTTCAACCTCCTGCCGACCTGCTGGTTTTTCTACCAAACGTGATGAATCCAGGTCACTATAGGCACAAAGCATTAATGTTCTGGGTATTGGTGTGGCTGTCATGACTAGCATATCAGCTTTTTTTCCCTTTTCATTTAACATTAAACGCTGATGAACACCAAACCGGTGTTGTTCATCTATTACTGCCAATCCAAGATCTTTAAAGTGGACGTCATCCTGCAATAGAGCATGCGTCCCAATGATAATGGAAATATCACCATTAATAAGTCCATCTAAAACGTTTTTGCGATGGGCCTTATTATCTTTTCCTGTCAGAATTTCTATATTTACCCCGATATACTCACCCCAGGGTTTAAGTGTTTTGTAATGTTGCAGCACTAATACTTCGGTCGGCGCCATCAACGCGGCTTGCAGTTGACATTCTACAGCCCTGATCATCGCAAGAAATGCTACAACCGTTTTTCCGCTGCCTACATCTCCTTGTATCAGTCGAAGCATACGATATGGCTCAGCCATATCTGATAAAATTTCATTAAGTGCTCCTTTTTGTCCGGTAGTTAATTCGAAGGGCAACTTATCCATAATCTTTTTAATTAGACCATTATCTGATTTTATAATTCTACCGGACTTTTTTCGATTCAGTGAGCGCACGATAGTTAATGCCAGTTGGTCTGCGAGTAATTCATCATATATTAGCCGTCTTCGGGCAGTGGAATTATTTCCAACATCTGATTCATTTTTCGGTGCATGGACTTTGAGGAGGGCATCACGCCATGCCGGAAATTTCTGTCTTTTAAGCCACGTTAAATCCTGCCATTCTGGCAGAACCCCTGTTTTTAAGAGCGCTCCTTTTATTGCCTTAAGAAGGGGTTTTGAGGTTAAACCTGCTGTCAGGCGGTAAACAGGTTCAATTGTTTGAATCACTGAGGCTTCTTCAGGCAGGCCTATCCTATCAGGGTGGCTCATTTGGACCTTCCCCTTAAATATATCGACCTTGCCACTGACTATTCGAGTTTCACCCACTGGCAACATGTGTACCAAATAATCTGCTCTTGAATGAAAAAATACTAATTCCATTTCGCCGGTGTTATCCCCACATATAACTTTGTAAGGTAGTTTTCTACTCTTGGGAGGCTGATGGTCCAAAATTTTAAGCTTAATCGTCGCAATACTGCCCGGCAAAACATTAGCGACGTCGGGTGAATAGCGTCTATCGATAAATCCAATAGGTAAATGCCAACAGAGGTCAATAATATTGGGTCCGCATACTTTGGATACAAAGCCAGATAATCTAGGACCTATACCGGGTAACGTCTGAACCGGCGCGAACAATGGAAAAAGAATTTCAGGTCGCATTTAAATATTCAACTTTTTTTCGATCTGTTGCTGACAAAAACTATCGAAGCTTCTATATCCTAATGCCCTATGAAGGAGTTGCAATGACTGATCCAGAGGAAATCCTTCGACAGCGCTTAATGTATCAGAGCAAACGTCGAGGCACCAAGGAAGCGGATATGATAATCGGGCAATTTGCCATCGAAAACATTCACTCAATGACTCCAGAGGAATTAAGACAGTTTGGATCTCTACTTGAGGAAAGTGATCCGGATTTAATGAGTTGGATTTCGGGTATTAAAACTCCACCGGACTATCACAAAAATGATATCTTTAAACGAATATGTAACTTTAAGAACATACTATTAAACCATTGAAAATAAACAAAACTTTTTTTGATTCTATATCCAAAATACATTTTTGCGGATCCCCGGAGGGCGTCGATACTCTTGCCGTCTTAGAGATGTTATCAGTTCTACCTAGCCGTCCCATTTTATATATAACAAGAGATGACAAACGTCTTTCGATTGCTTGGGATACACTAAAGGCATTCGCCCCGGATATAGCGGTTTTGGATTTTCCTGCATGGGACTGCCTACCCTATGACCGCGTATCTCCCAATCCGGAATTAACGGGCAGGAGATTAAATACTCTCTTTAAACTTAACCATCGATTAGAAAATAAAACGGGGAACCAGTTAATCATCCTCACTACGGTTAATGCTATACTACAAAAGGTACCCTCCAGGGGTCAGTTCAAAAATTCTATATTTGAACTAAAAAAGAAACAGAATATTAATTTAGACAGTTTATCTCGGTTCCTCTCAGATAACGGGTACCGACGGACTGGAACCGTTAGGGAAGCGGGTGAGTTTGCATATCGAGGCGGAATTATCGATATATTTCCATCTGGCGCGGCGATGCCGGTACGACTTGATTTATTTGGAAATGAAATCGAAGAAATTAGAAGATTTGATCCATTAGATCAACGTAGCCTAGACGTACTAAATTCCATCTCACTGCAGCCAGTTAGAGAATATCTGCTGGATAAAAATTCCATTTCTCGTTTTCGTGAAGGGTATAGAGAAAAGTTTGGTAATGTAACAGATGACCCGCTCTATGAAGCCGTTTCAGAGGGCAGAGCCATAGCAGGAATTGAGCATTGGGTGCCTATAATTAATGAAGATATGGCATCATTACTAGATTACCTTCCTAATGCCATTTTAGCTTTTGAAAATCAGTGCCAAGCTGCAATCAGTGCTCGCCATGAGTTAATCAACGATTTTTATGAGGCTCGTCAAAGTTTTCTTGATGTTTCTGGATCAAGTAAAAAAGGATTAGATAGATCCCAAATCTATAGACCACTGCCGCCAAATTATCTCTATTTCATGAAGCCTGCATGGGAGAAAATTTTGCAAGAATTCTCTAGCTGCTGGTTTACTCCGTTCAAAGTACCAGAGCAGATACAATCCATAGAATATAACCATGTTATTGATTTGGGAGGGGCTCTTGGATACGAATTTTCTTCAATCCGACAAGGTCAAAATAATTCAAATAAAAATAACGAACACCCCGTTAGCCTGCTAGAGAGTGTTCTTAAATATGTAAAAGATGAACAGGTCAAAGGTCAAAAAATTGCAATTGCGTGTCACACGACGGGTTCACGCGAAAGAGTAGTTACACTTTTAAAGGAACAGGGTGGTTCGGATTTTGTTTATCTTGAAAATTGGTCAGAGTTTTTAGCTCTTTCATCTGCCTCTATCGGTTTGTTTGTACTTGGAATGGATAGAGGCTTCAGGTCCGAAAACACTACTCTAATAAGTGAACAAGATATTTTCGGGGAAAGAATAGTTCAGAAAAAAAAGAAGCGGCGATCTGATACCTTTTTAACCGATACCTCTGAACTCATTATAGGTGATTTTGTAGTTCATATCGAACATGGAATTGGTTCATACGAAGGGCTCGAAACAGTTAATGCAGGCGGCGCTCCTCATGATTGCCTCCGTATAAGTTACGCGGATAGCGATAGATTATTTGTTCCTGTGGAGAATATCGAAATTCTATCTCGTTATGGGTCAACAGACTCTGGCGCAGTGAAAGATAAACTTGGAGGCAGTGGATGGCAGGCTAGAAAGGCAAGGATCAAACAACGCCTTGAGAAGATGGCAGAAAAACTGATTAGTATTGCCGCAGAAAGGACACTGCAACCAGGCAGAAAGTTAGTCGCCGAGGATACAATGTATGAGGAATTCTGTGCAAAATTCCCATATTCTGAAACAGAAGATCAAATGGCGGCTATTAATGATACTGTAGCCGACTTAGCGAGTGATAAGCCAATGGATCGGCTTATCTGCGGAGATGTAGGCTTTGGCAAAACTGAAATTGCATTAAGAGCTTCTTTTGCCGCTATCATGGCAGGGGGACAGGTTGCGGTAGTTGCTCCAACAACCTTATTAGCTCGGCAACATTATCAAACCTTCTGTGAGAGGTTCCATGGTTATCCTGTAAAAATTGCTCAATTGTCTAGAATGGTGTCCGCTAAAGCGACAAAAAATATAAAAGAAGGCTTAGAAAATAATTCCGTTGATATTGTCATTGGAACTCACGCCCTTTTGGGAAAATCTATTAAATTCAAAGACCTAGCCTTGTTGGTAATAGATGAGGAGCAACGCTTTGGGGTTAGCCACAAAGAGCGGCTCAAAGAAATTCGTTCGAACGTACATGTTTTGACACTTACTGCCACGCCCATACCGAGAACTTTGCAGCTAGCTTTATCCGGTGTCAAAGAAATGTCGATTATTGCCAGCCCACCGATAGATCGGCTAGCAGTGAGGACATTTATTTTACCGTTTGACCCTCTGATAGTTCGTGAGGCGATCCTACGTGAGAGATTCAGAGGTGGTCAAATTTTTTACGTTTGTCCTCGTATCGTAGATATGGAAGGAGTTGAAAATCAATTACGCCAACTCGTTCCAGACCTTAAGATAGCGATTGCGCATGGGCAAATGAAATCAAGTGCTCTTGAATCGATAATGACAGATTTTTATGATGGTAAAAGTGACCTTTTAATTTCTACCCAGATAGTTGAATCCGGCTTAGACATACCTTCAGCGAACACTCTGTTTGTTCATAGAGCAGACCGCTTTGGTTTGGCTCAACTTTATCAGTTAAGAGGCAGAATTGGACGCTCAAAACAAAGGGCATACTGTTATCTGACTATACCAGCGGAGGGTGATTTAACAGAAACCGCGTCCAAAAGATTGGAGGTTATGCAGTCTCTCGATTCATTAGGAGCGGGCTTCAAGCTAGCTAGCCATGACCTTGACATTCGAGGTGCTGGCAATCTTTTAGGTGATGAACAATCTGGACATATTCGAGAGGTCGGCGTCGAACTATATCAAAAAATGTTGGAAGATGCCGTTGCTAATGCGAGGTTAGGAAAATCAAACACCGAAGAAAATTCTTGGAGCCCTCAAATAAATATTGGTTCTCCAGTTTTAATACCCGAAAACTATGTAAAAGACCTTGACGCGAGACTTAGCCTTTATCGACGCTTGGCAAATTTAAATGACACCAAAGAAGTAGAAAGTTTTGCAGCGGAATTAATTGATAGGTTTGGTAAGTTACCAGAAGAAGTGGATAATCTTTTGGAAGTCGTAAAAATAAAACAAATGTGCAAAAAATCGGGCATTTCCAAACTTGAGGCGGGCCCAAAGGGATTAGTTATTACCTTTTATCGAGATAATTTTTCCAATCCTGCAGGACTAATTAACCTTATTCAAGAAGAACCAGGAAGGATTGTATTAAGACCAGATCACAGACTTATTATGCGTAATGACTGGAAAAGGGAAAAGACCAAGCTCCGCGGTACAAAAAAGTTTGTGTATAGAATTCTAGAATTAGCAAATCAGGTTTGATAGCAAGTTTTTTGGAATATTTTTCTTAATTCGCGTGCTTTACTAGATCGAATACTTTGTGAAATATCTCTGGCGGTTGAGCTCCTGAAACAGTGTATTTACCGTCTATAATGAAGCAGGGAACACTTTGTACACCCATTCTTCTGAAACCCTCATCTTTTTTTAAGACCAATAGATGATCTCCATCCGAACTAATATAATTTAAAAAATTATCACCGTTGAGATCATGCTGAACGGCTATATTTTTTAAATTATTACTACTACCAATATCCTCTCCATTTTTAAAAAAGGCTATAAAAAGGCTATCAATCATTTTACTCAAATTTATTTGATGCCGAGAGGCATATTGAATTAATCGATGGGACAAAACGGTGTTGGGAGTAAACTTTATTTTTTCAAAATGAAAATCAATACCAATATCACTGCCAACTAATTGAAGGTTACGGCTAACCTTGTTCGCGTGTTCGATACTGCCAAACTTTTCTTCTAGATATGTTCTCCTTTCCAATCCTTGAACGGGAATAGTCGGGTTTATCTGAAAGGGCTCCCAGGAAACACTATAACTTTTTTCTGGTATTACCGTTAATGCCTTTTCCAAGCGGCGTTTACCAATGAAACTCCATGGGCAAACTGTATCTAAAATGACCTTGATTTCCAAAAGCTTTCCATAAAGAATGTTTTAAATAAAAAAAGTTATAACTGATTAGCTTTTTATATCATCCATCAAAGTTTTAGGTAGTGGACACTAAAATACTCTTTCAAATCACACCAATGTCTAGATGAATTAAAACCTGCCTCTCGCCACATTTTTTCAAACTGACTCAACGAATATTTATAGGAGTTTTCAGTGTGAATATACTCATTTTCAAAGAATTCAAATGAATTAGATCCTATGGAGACAATTTGGCTAATCCGACTAACCAAATGCATTTCAATTCGTCCCTTTTTGTGATTATAAAGTGCTCTATGGAAAAACTTTGAAACATCAAAATTTGCATTAAGTTCTTTATTAGCTCTTATTAATAAATTTAGGTTAAATTTGGCTGTAACTCCATCAGAATCATCGTACGCTGCTTCGAGAACTTCTCGATCTTTTTTAAGGTCTATACCAATTAAAAAACCACCTTCTGAACCTTTTAATAAAT
>CENY01047459.1_pt1 | contig 17354 bp, 15 predicted proteins | sample 356181 | NCBI WGS metagenome assembly CENY01 (sample SAMEA2619840, study PRJEB7988) | marine metagenome | isolation source: saline water (ENVO:00002010), including
TCAGTTGGAGATTTATTGCTACAACTGACACGATTATTATCGCCAGAGTCATCACCGGTAGTTGGACCGTGGGATTCGGAATAGCTAGTATCGAGGTGATAACCAAGATGTTCCTGTACTACTTCCATGAGAGGGCATGGAGCTGGTCTGATTGGGGCCTCGAGGATGTTGACGTCCCAGACACTGCTCCTGTTCATTGATGGCAGTCCAAACTGACTACAGAAATCACTTGATGATTTGTTTGATGACCGTTGGTATTATTTGTCAGATGCAAAGGCCGCCCCTCCAGTTAACATGGGGCAGACGCGTAAGCGGACTTTGATTAAGGCGACCACTTGGAGGGCCATTGCTTCTTTGACCGGTGCAGCCATAGTCGTAGCGATGACAGGACACTTGGAGCACGGAGGGACTTTCCTCGCTGCCGACGTTTCTCTCAAGATGGTCTTCTATTACATGCATGAGCGAGGCTGGGACGCCATTTCATGGGGCATCCTAGCAGATTAGTCCTCGATGTACCAGTGCTCCATTTTCGGAGACAACGGCCTCTTCATCCATAACGGCCTCCTTTCTCTTCGGGGATGAGTCTCGCGCTGTTTGGCCATCTCATTCCAACGCTTGTAGTACTCGAATGACTTCTCTGTATCGACCTCAACATCACCATATTTCTCATCCTTTGAAGGGCGGCTAAGCCGAACCTTCTGCAACCAGCAGTGCGCCCCACTAATCGGATCCGGCTGCACGGCGTGAGTGATATTCTGATGCACCCCTCCATCTCGCCACCAAATCCGGTTGGTATCCGGATCCTCAGACTCCCAAGGAGAAACTCCCGAGACTGTCCTCATCTTCTGCTTGCCTCCTCCTATGTCCTCTATCTGCACCTCATTGCTCAGGAACTTGTTGCCTTGGTCCTGCGAGCGCCTCCAGCGTCCAATGTGATGCGAGCACCCGACTACTCCAGGCTTGATGCCTTCAGTAACCCATACCTTGTCTACGAACCAACCAATCTCAGTCTCAATTTTGAGCAGGTCTCCTTCCGAGACTCCGAGTTTGTCAGCATCTTTGGGATGAATCCAGATTGGATTGCGATGCCCAATCTCGACCAGCCACTTAGCATTGGCCGATCTTGAGTGAATGTGCTGTGGCAGGCGGAAGTTGGGGAGCAGGCAGTACTCATCTTCACCTTGCAGGTTATCAGGGTGGACATGACTCTTGACACGATAGTGGGGGATAGAATGCTCCGGGTATCCGAACTCGACCATGGTGTTTGAGTAGAACTCCTGCTTTCCACTGGGGGTGGGCCAACCCTCCTCTTCATGCTTGGAATAAGTCGATTCCTCAATCAGGAAGGCGCCGTGCTTGCGCATGTATCCTAGAGCATCCAATCCCTCCTCGGCTGCTGCCTCTGTAAGTCCCGGAACCCTCTCGAAGGTGTACTGATAGTACTCATCGATGGTAATTTTCTCGCCTTCTCTGTACGGACTCATGAAGTGCTCGCGGATACCCATGGTACCATCGTCAATCCTCCATGATAGCTCGTTCCAGAATTCATCCTCTTCCCAAACCTCTCCAGGATTCACCTCGCTGGTGAACTTGACATCCCTGCCTTCTCTACGGGCAAACTCTCGCAATACAGGTTGCCGGAACGCCACCCACTTGCCCGCGGACGTGGCGTATGAGTTGATATCGTGGCGTTCAGATGCGTGACCCATCGGTAGGACGTAGTCCGCGAAGAAGGCAGTCTCATTCCAAGTAGGGGTCAGCGCGATGTGGCAACCGATACTATCCTCTCCCTCAAGCATCCGCATCCAGGAGAATCCGTCAGGATAGGTCCAGACTGGGTTGAAGACTCGGGTGAAGTAGACATCGATCTCTCCACGTCCGTCTCTGATTAGATGAGGCAGTATGTGACTCATCTCATAGTGTGCTAGAGTGTACTCGGGAGGGAAGTGCAACTCATTCCAACCGTCAGGGGCTTCCGGTTCGTCGAACAGTTCAGGGCTGAATTTCGACCACGAGTTCGGAGATGTACCTCCTTCTGTTCCTACACTCCCAGTCAGAACATTCAGCAGGTGAAGAGCCCGGGCAACCTGCCAGCCACCTAGATTTCCTATTGCAGCCGAGCGCCACACATGGGTGCTGAGCCTGCTTCCCGCATTTGCTACAACCTCTCCCGCCTCAATCACTTGCTCAATAGGAATACGGCACTCTGAAGCCGCGAACTCAGGGGTGTATTCTGCGTACTCTTCTAATAGCAACTCGACAAATCGCTCGAAGGTCTTAGGCTCGTCGGGGTGGTCAGCCTGCAACCAGTCTTCCCAGTTGACCCAATTTTCTAGGAAGTCTCTATCGTAGAGTTCGCGCTCCAGAATCATCCTTGCCCAAGCTAGGAATAGGGCAGTTTCGGAGCCGGGCCATGTCGGCAACCAATGGTCTGCCATGGAAGCGGTGTTGGAGAGTCTGGGATCAATTACAATCAGTTTGGCACCGTCAATCATGCCCTCCAAAATCCTCTGTGCATGTGGATTGAAGTAGTGCCCAGTCTCCAAGTGAGAGGATGTTAGAAGAATGACCTTTGCATTGGAATGGTCGGGTGATGGACGATCGTGCTTGTGCCATAGACTGTATCCGGTTCGGGCCCCAGATGAACAGATATTGGTGTGGCTGTTGTGCCCATCGACTCCCCAAGCCTTCAGCACCCTCTCGACGTATCCTTCATTCCCCGGCCTGCCGACATGATACACTACCTTGTCCTTGGCTCCGGTCTTGAGCGAGGCTCTGATTTTTGTTGAAATCTCATCAAGAGCTTGGTCCCAGTAGATCCTCTGCCACTTGCCCTCGCCGCGCTTCCCAACTCGCTTGAGCGGGTACAATATTCTCTCTGTGTCATTGATTTGATTGATTGTAGCAGGGCCCTTAGCGCAGTTCCTTCCTCTGCTTCCCGGGTGATGTGGGTTACCTTCGAACTTCGCCACCTCACCTGTGTCCTTGTCAACATAGGCCAGCATTCCACAGGCAGACTCGCAGTTGAAGCAAGTGGTAGGTACTAGTGAAAATCTCCTCTCGACCATCTTTGGCCACTCTTGTGCATCCAACTCAACATGGTCGTGCCAGTTTTCCGGATTGGGGTACTTGCGCAATTCGTCAGTACTGCCAGAAGAATGAGCACGGTCGAGATCAGGGATGATCCTCATCTTTTGAGCGATTTTCTCAATAAAGGTCCTCGCCATCTTCTCACCTCAATGTAGAGTCTCCAGTTGCGGATCGATAATCGTCCTGTGGCCATGCCAAGCGACTAGGATTAGGCAGGGTATGGCTAAAGCAGACAGAAGCAGGTTAGTCGGAGATAACAAGGCGACGCAGGCTGCACCGGCAACTAGTACCTCGAACGTCATCTTGGCCGTCAGGGCGCGATCACTTGACCATGACCTGCCCTTGGCTTGCTGCAATAGCCAGGCGGTGTAGATTCCGGTCAGAAGAGCAAGAGGGATTCCAGCATAGGCGAGATACTCTAGATAGATGCGATCTAAGTCCAGCAGAAGAACTAGGAAACTGCAGCCGAGAACACCTCCAAATCCACCCAGTAAGTAGGCTCCTTTGACGAGCCAGGAGTCCCAATTGGGTCGCAGCATCACATACAGGAATCTCATGGGTCGGTCTAGGTCAATGACCAATAGAATCCCGGTGATTCCTAGGAAGGAGATGCTGACTATCAGAAGCCTCCACCACAACCCGTCAGTCATCTCTAGATGTCCTGCTAGCATCATCAGCATTGCAACCAGATACGCTCCGCATGCTACAGCTTTGGTGAAGACATATGCAGAGACCTCCCAGCCCCACAGCACGCCCTTCGAAGGCTGGTCGTAACTGCGCTTGACATTCTCCTCATCATCGAGCTTTTCCATTACATCACGGATTATCGCTCGATCTCTAGGTGCAGCGGCCCGTGCCTTTTTCTCAAGAGCCAATTGGATAATCATCGACTGAGTATCAGCAGCTCCGGCCCTTCGCTCAGCATACTTGGCAAAGTGCCCAACACCTGCCGCTTGATCGGTCCACAGATATTCACCAGAGCGTTCGGTAGCGTGAGGGTCAAGGCTCTCTTCACTAGTCTCGACGTAGAATACGTTTGGTTTGGCCCCAGACTCTGGCTTTCGCACAGTAGTCTCATGCTCAGAAAGGTAGCCCGAAATCGATGAGTTGGGATTATCGAGATCTCCAGAGATAATCGCCTCGACGGGGCATACTATGACACAAGATGGTTCGTAGGAATGCTCAATTCTGTGGGCGCAGTAGTTGCATTTGGCCGCAGTCCCCTTATTTGGGTCGATATACAAGGCATCATAGGGGCATGCCTGCATACACGACTTGCAGCCAATGCATCGGTCATCATCGAAGTCGACGATACCATCAGAGCGTGTGAACAGGGCCGTGGTAGGGCAGATGGTGGTACACGGTGAATCTTCACAGTGGTTGCAGCGATGAACACTGAACTCGCGAGTAACGTCTGGGTAAGTGCCCTTCTCAATGTACTTCACATGAGTTCTGTTGACTCCAATCGGAACGTCGTGCTCAGATTTGCAAGCGACTGTGCAGGCATGGCATCCGATGCATTTGCGGTTGTCTATCACAAAGCCATAATTGACCATATTCCGCCCTCTACGAGGGCGGACAGGTCACATTGGCAAATGAGTCTTCGCTATCTTCAGAATAGCAGACTTGCAATACCCGCAGCGGCAACCCAAGTCCCTACGACTGAGCCAAAGTTACCCATAGCAGTCACCATCAGCACCTTTCCAACCCGATTCTTCCAGAACAAGGATAGCTCATTCAAGTCTAGAAATGCTTGAGCATCACCGCCCGTAGGCGGGGTTATTTTCAGTTGAGTATAACCGGCGAACCAGCCCGCTGCGAGGAAAGGGTTGAGAGAGGTAATCGGCGAAGCCACCGCTCCAACCAAGATCGAGAGCGGATGGCCCCGAGCGAGAAGAACTCCTAGCCCAGTTAGTCCTGCATTGATGGCCAACCATGCCACAGCAGTCTGTTTGATTGCCTCAATCTCCCCATTGTACCCCATCCAAGCCACGGCACCAAAGAGGAATAGAGGAATAGCAATCATCAGTGCCTTGGGCCAGATTGCCTTACGGGGCTCGACGCTTAACTCAGCAATTCGAGAAGCCGTTTCCATCGCCGGCTCGGCTAAATTCTCCTGAATCCCATTGAGGTGACCCGCTCCAACAACAGCGAGTATCTTCCCACGCCCTCTAATCTGTTGAATTCTGCCGGCAAGGAAAGCATCTCTCTCATCAATCAGCACTGAGCCTGCAGCAGGAGCGACCTCTCTGGCCTCCTCCATCAGTTTGGAGAGCATATCAGAGTCTTCCAGAAGTTCCTCCACACTGGCCCCTTCATCGTCGTCTTCCTGCCATAGGAGAGCATCTAGAACTCGGAACTTCTCGATGAAACCCATTTTTGACCAAGCCCTTCTAAGGGTAATCAGAACATCTCTATCGATCAACTCGACTGGAATATCGGCTTCTTCGGCAGCCTCTATTGCAGCCAACAACTCAGCCCCGGGTTTTTCGCCGGATGATATTCCCATTCTGCGCTGCTCAGCTGCTAGAGCGGACTGCAGCAGAATCATGTGCGATTTCCCTTCATTGAGAATCTTCAGCAGATCCTCGTTGTCGAGGGCATCTGGTTCGAGTAGCGAGGCCTTACGCGACTCGCACAACTCTACTGCTACCAAATCGGGAGACCATTCTTCGATTTGACTGCGCACCAGTTCGACTGAGGCCGAGCTGATGTGCGCTGTTCCAACGAGTCTGAGATTTTCGTCTATATCGACTACATTCTTACTTAGTTCAGACATCTTTCACCTCAAAGCATCCATCGCAGCGAACAGGTCTGCATGCTCTGCGACATCATGCACCCTGATGATATCGACTCCCTTGTCTTTCGCTCTAGCAGCAACCCCAAGACTCCCTGCAAGCCTATCATCGGTAGATTCACGATTGAGCAGATGAAAAAACATCGACTTCCGGCTGACTCCCCACATCAGAGGCATCCTGTGGTCAGGGACCACATCCCTTCCCGAAGCCAGCAGTGATAGATTGTGCTCGAGAGTTTTACCGAAGCCTATACCAGGATCGGCGACTATCATACTTGAATCAACACCTAAATCTGTAAGCATTGACAAGGCCTTACCGAGGGTATTTCTGATATCATCCACCACATCTTGGTAACTCGGGTTGTTCTGCATGTCCTCAGGCGTCCCTTGCATGTGCATCACACAGATTGGACAACCTCTGTTAGCAACTAGGTCAGCCATTTCTGGGTCAGACAGAGCTGAGACATCATTGACCAAGTCAGCACCAGCATCTAGGGCCCGACTGGCTACGGAGGATCTGCGGGTATCTATCGAGATGCAGGTTTTGGGCAAAGCCTCACGAACAGCCCTCACTATGGGAACGACTCTAGCAGCCTCTTCTTCAGCATTAACTGGGATAGCCCCTGGACGAGTCGACTCACCTCCGATGTCAATCCAATCCGCACCTTGTTCGACCATCCCAACAGCCCTTGTGACTGCAGATTCGGTGGAATTTAGTCTAGATTCCTCATGAAATGAGTCAGGAGTGATGTTTAGAACGCCCATTATACGTGGAAAACCGTCATTTCGGCGAATCAACATAGGTCGCCAGTCGGCCATATCAGTTACCCCATCCGACGCATGCTTTATGATGTGACGGAGAGGCAATCCCTCGATGGTACTGGGAGATGACTCTCCAGACGAGGTCATTCAGACTGCGGATAACGTACTTGCCGTAAACGGGGTAGATGACGCTACTTCTGCTTACAACATGGAAATGATGGAGTCTATAGTTCAGAGACTTAAGCCCGAAGATCGCCATCAAATCAGAGATATGATTTCAGAGAGAGGACGCACCTCAGGGGCACTAGCAATAGCATCAATTCTATTCTGGTGGTTGTCAATCCATAACGGAGGCGATACTCTTGGGGACTCAGATCTCCCTAACTCGATGATAGGCGACTTCACATTCTATCGACTAAGCCTCATCGTCCCCGCCCTTACTCTGGTTGCAACTATTCTACTCACTATGGGTAGAGAAAAGGGCCAGTCACTACCTTCCAACGCTGGAGGAGTCCTAGCCGTACTAGCCGCATTCTTTGTCATGGAGCCAGTTGGAAGGGCCTTGTTGATGGGAGATATTGAGACTGACGATTCCCTAGTCTCTTCTGGCAGACTAGCAATCCTAGCAATCCTAATTCATCTGGCTACAAAGATGCAAGTTGATTCAATCCTGCTCGAATGGGTGCGCGGCTCAATGATGAGCATGGATATCGATGTCACTCCTGAACAAGAGGCTTCCATGGAGAGTCAGGCTGATGAAGTCCCGCCTCTCGTATGAGGTCGATGACCGGGGATTTCAGAGTCTCAGTTCTCAGACTTGGACACCGACGTGAGCGGGATAAGAGAATCACTTCTCATCTAGGTCTGACCGCTAGAGCATTCGGTGCAGACGAAGTTATTCTTGCCGGCGAGGAGGACGATTCTGCTATCGAGACATGGAACTCAGTCTCGGAAAGATTCGGAGGCAACCTCGACTGCCATTTCGAGCCCAAACCAATGAATTGGCTGAGAAGATTTGCCGTCTCAGGTACAGTGATTCATCTGACGATGTACGGAGAGTCATGGAGAAAGGTCACTGGAGAGATTCCGAAGGACAAACCAGCAGTGATTGTAGTGGGCGGTACGAAGGTCCCTGCAGAATTATTCTCAATTGCTGATCATAACGTCTCAATTGGCAATCAGCCACACTCCGAAGTAGCAGCGCTTGGAGTGTTCATGGACTCCTGGTTGGGGCCTATCGAAGAATCCTCAAAGTTCGCTGGAGGACAAATAGAAGTCGTTCCTAGCGAACGCGGAAAGAGAGTAGTAAATCTTGAAGAAGAATGAGCCAATTGAGACTCAGAATCGCGAAAGCCATTCTCAATGATTAAGAGGGGCACTCAAACACGATTGCTGATGTCGGGTACGACACCGCCTCGGGGGTTCATCCCCGGCGCTGGCGTTCCGGGAGTTTCTAACCCTCCATCTTTCACAGATGCGGCTGACTCTCTGCTTGATGCCACCGAGCGCCAACAGCCAAGTGGCTCACCAGGTTTACTCCTACTGGCCGACGGCACCAGCTACCAAGGAAGCCTGTTTGGCTCTGAGATAATTGCTCAAGGGGAACTAGTTTTCACAACCGGTATGTGCGGTTATCAGGAGAGTCTCACGGACCCCTCTTTCGCAGGACAGGTTCTAACTTTCACGTGGCCTCTGCTCGGAAATTACGGCATTCTCCCCGGTATTTCCGAGTCAGCCGGAGTTCACCCCAGGGGTGTAGTCTGCAAGCAGTTGATGACCAATCCAGATCACAGAGATTCGGTAGGCAGTGTGCACGACTTCCTTTCAGCACATGGTGTGCCCGGAATTCAAGGAGTCGACACTAGGGCTCTGACTCGAAGAGTAAGGGAGCACGGAACCGTGCTATGTGTTTTCGGCCCCGAGGAAAGGGCAGATGAGATGCGCAAAATCCTCTCTGCGATGACGCCCCCCGATGAGGATGACTTGGTAGCTTCCGTTTCTCGAGATGATGCTGTCTTACTCAACCCAGGGGCGACTGATTACGAAGGTAATCCACTTCCTAGGCTAGCAGCTCTAGACTGTGGCATCAAGTACAACATCTTGCGAGAGCTGTGCCAGCGCTTCGAAGTAGTCTGGTGCCCCGCATCTTTGCCATTTGAACAGATTGTATCAGACTGGGGGCCGGATGCGCTCTTTGCATCGAATGGCCCTGGAGACCCTGCTCACTCAGGAGATGCTACTGCTGCTAGAGAATCCCTTGCTGCGGCTGTACGCGCTGATATGCCTGTAATGGGAATATGTTTGGGCCATCAACTGATGGGCCTAGCAGCAGGTCTCCGCACATACAAGCTAAGATATGGGCACAGAGGTGCTAACCAGCCTGTGGTAGATTTGGAGACCGGTAGGGTACATATCACCAGTCAGAACCATGGTTTTGCAGTTGAAGACCCAGACAAGGGAATGCTTGCCCCTCACCCTACAGGTGCATGCTCAGAAGCCGGTGAGAATACTCTGCAAGCCGATTTCACTGTTCGACATATCAACGCTAACGATCGTACCGTTGAGGGCTTGGACTTAGTGGGTAAACCTGCCTTTACCATCCAGTTCCATCCCGAGGCCTGTCCAGGACCGCACGACGCATCGCCACTGTTCGACCGTTTTTCGCAGATAGTAGCAGAGCACATGGCCGATGGCCCAAAGGCTGTTGCTAGGAGAGGTGATGGCTATGCCTAGGAGGGACGACATCAACAAGGTCGTGATTCTCGGCAGTGGGCCGATTAGAATCGGCCAGGCCGCTGAATTCGACTTCTCGGGCTCGCAGGCTTGCAGGGCACTCAGGGCAGATGGCTACGAAGTCGTCCTCATCAACTCTAATCCTGCAACTATTCAGAACGACCCCGAGATGGCCGACCGCATCTACATCGAGCCACTTCTCCCCGAGGTTGTCAAGCGGATTATGGAAGTTGAGAAGCCCGATGCACTATTGGCGGGAATGGGTGGCCAGACGGCTCTAAACATAGCCGCCGCCCTAGCCCACGACGGCTCTCTGGATGAGTTGGGAGTCGAGTTGATTGGCTGCAACCTTGCGGCAATCGATGAGGCAGAAGATAGAGACTTGTTCAAGAAAGTCTGTGAGGAAATCGACCTACCAGTATGCAAGGCAATTGCTTGTGATTCGATTGAACAAGTCCTCGAATCGGTTGACAAGTTGGGAGGATTCCCTCTTCTCATCAGACCGGCATTCACTCTGGGCGGACTAGGGGGAGGATCTGCACACAACACAGGTGAATTGGTCGAGATAGCTAGTCAGGGGATTTTACACTCTGCAATCGGACAAGTTCTGATCGAGGAGAGTATTCTGGGCTGGCAGGAGCATGAATACGAGGTCATGCGTGATAGTGCTGACAACTCAATTATCGTGTGCACAATGGAGAATCTGGATCCAATGGGGGTGCATACCGGAGAGTCTGTCGTCGTAGCTCCTCAGCAGACACTATCCGACCGTGACCACCAGATGCTCAGGGATGCTGCCCTCAAATTAATCAGGAGACTTAACATCAAAGGCGGGTGCAATGTTCAGTTTGCAGTCGAACAATCAACTGGAGAGTACCGGGTCATAGAAGTCAACCCTCGGGTATCGCGCTCATCTGCCCTTGCATCAAAGGCTACTGGATACCCAATTGCAAGAATGGCCGCACTGATTGCGGTAGGCTACACTCTCGATGAACTGCCAAATCCGATCACTGGAGAAGGGACCACAGCGGCCTTCGAGCCCACATTGGATTACTGCGTCGTCAAGATTCCACGTTGGCCGTTCGACAAGTTCCGAACCGCGGATCGCACCATTGGGACATCGATGAAATCCACGGGAGAAGTGATGGCCATAGGCCGAGGATTTGAGGAGGCCTTCCTGAAGGCTTGGGCCAGCCTAGAGTATGGTCAACCTCACCCCAGGCCTCTAACCATGGCGGATGCTTCTGGCGGTGAGTCGATGGACGAGCGTGCCTTTGAGCCTCTGCCAGAGGCCCTTCTCGAAGATTGGCTCAGGATTCCTTCAGACAGGCGCATGGGAGCTCTGTTTGAAGCCTTCCGGAGAGGCTACTCAATCGAAGATGTGAGGGATATGTCGGGCGGTGTGACTAGATGGTTCCTGCACCGATTCGAGAACATGGCAGCCATCGAGACTGAAATTAGGGCAGCCGGAGAAATCGGCCTTTCACCATCCGAGATACCTGATTCTGAGATGAGGCTGTGGAAAGGTGCCGGGTTCACTGACCTGCACATTGCTGATGCTCTTGCAGGATTCCCTGAATCTGGCTACAAACTCCTTCCTGAGGGTTCAAATGAGGCAGCAGTCACTCACAGACGACACGAACTTGGCATACATCCCGTATTCAGAATGGTCGACTCCTGCGCAGCCGAATTCGCCGCAGTTACTCCATACTACTACGCCACCTATGAGGGCGGTTCAGCTCCGATAGGAGTGGATTATGTTCCTGGATTGGACGAGTCTCTAAAGCAACGCATTGTTGTTATCGGCTCCGGCCCGATCCGGATTGGCCAGGGAATAGAGTTCGACTACGGCTGTGTTCACGCAGTTGGTGCAATTCGCGATTTGGGACATGAGGCTATCATCATTAACAACAACCCCGAGACCGTTTCTACGGATTTCGACACAAGTGACAGGCTATACTTCGACCCACTAACTCTTGAGTTCGTCTCTGAGGTCCTGCTCAGGGAGAAGGCACATGGAATCCTGTTGCAGTTCGGCGGACAGACGGCAATCAACCTCGCACTACCTCTGGCTGGTAATATGCCACACCTTTCCACAATGGGACTGCATCTTGTGATGGAAGGAACTTCGCCCGATGCAGTGGATGAGGCAAGTGATAGAGAGAGATTCGAAACCTTCGCTGCAAGAAATGGGTTGAGAATGCCCCGCGGCTCTACTGCCACCACTCCCGAAGAAGTCAGAAGAGCAGTGCATGAGATTGGATATCCAGTACTGATTCGACCATCGTATGTTCTAGGTGGGCGTGGGATGGAGATTCTCTCTAATGACAAGCAACTCGATGCTTACATGGGTGAAGCCTACCTTGCTCCTGACAGACCCTTGCTAATCGATGAGTACCTAGGGAATGCCATCGAACTCGATGTCGATGCAGTTTGTGATGGGGATGAGGTGCTAGTTGGTGCAATTATGGAGCACCTCGAAGAAGCCGGAATCCATTCTGGAGACTCGACCTGTTTCATCCCTCCCCAGAACATCGCAGAGAACGTACTCGCCGAGGTCGAGGACTGGACTAAGCGCATCGGCGTGGAGTTGGGAATCAGAGGCTGCTTCAACATCCAGTATGCAATCCGCGACGAAGTGCTGTATGTGCTTGAGGTAAATCCTCGAGGATCCCGTACCTTCCCATTCGTGGCCAAGGCTACCGGAGTGCCACTGGCAAGAATCGCAGCCAGACTAGCAATAGGTGACAAACTAGCAGATCTCGATGTCCCCGTTCCTCAGACAGATGCAGTCTGTGTAAAGGCACCAGTGTTCCCATTCATCAAATTGAGAGGACTAGATCCAGCTCCTGGTCCCGAGATGAAATCTACTGGAGAAGTTATGGGGTCCCACGCAAGAGCTTCTGCTGCCTATCTCAAGGCCAGGCTAGCAACTGAACTTCCTGTCCCGGTAGAGGGAGGAGTATACATAACCGTCAAGGACGGTGATAAGTTAGGCATCATTGACGAGGCTCGCAGGCTTCAAGAGATGGGTTTCACCTTGTATGCGACCCGTGGAACGGCTCATGTGCTTCGAGATGTCGGAGGACTCGATGTCCAGACCTGTTACAGAATCGCCGAGCGTCGCAGCCCAGACGCACTGGATTTAATGAGGCAGGGCAAGATTCACCTAATCATCAACACACCTCGCTCGACAGGCGGAGCAGTACTCGATGGCAATATGATGCGCAGACTCGCAGTTGAGTTGAACATCCCATTCGTGACTACAATGGCAGGAGCTCACATGGAAGTTGAGGCGATTGCTGAGGCGATGAATGGGATGCCCGAGCCTAGACTCCTAGAGATAGGTTCACTCTGAATCAGAGAGCACCCTATGAGGACGAACGCTTCCGAAGTCTATACCTGTGTACTGAAAAAAATGTTAGTATTAGCGAAAAAATAGTTAGTATTAGCGTTAGAAATGAGAATGCACGAAATAGTAGAGGTCTAAAGTCCCAACATTGACCGGCGCTTACTGATTGTGAGCATTCTGGATTTTGTGTGTAGCTAATATAAGTTGTAATGGCAAATAGAAGGGAAAGTATTGCTGGAGCAAAAATGGAGACCAATTCCTTTTTTGTCAATGTTTGCGCCATTAATTTCCCTAAGAGCCCTGCAGGGATATGCTTTGCTACGGCAGCACATTCTTCGCTACTCTATACTTCACTGAATAACGACAGTACACTAAAGCTGTCCATTTCTGCAATTAGAGATGATGCCTTGGGCCCGTGACTCTTGCCTAGAATGACCCAATATAATGCAACATAAGCATCTCTTCCACCAACTCCAGTCTCAGATGCAGCGGACTTGATGCAACTACTAATTTCACCCTCGTTCCAGTTACAATCTGATAGGGCTGCACCCAGGGCTGAGAGGAATCCAACTTGCTCGTCAGTCAGATTTTCTCTCGCCTCGTCTGATATTCTGGTTCTAATCTCGACCTTTGCAGCATCAGGGAAGTGCGGCCCATCAACCCAATTACGCATCCTTCGCAACCTTCCGAATAGCGAATCTCCAGGTTCTCCTTCCAAGTGTCCTGACTTCCTCAGAGACTCCCATACATCTTCGTCACTAGACTTAATCTGAGCTAGCATCGATAGATGGCGGAACGAAACTCCTGCAACCGAGTCCGCAGGATTTGCACCTCTCTTAGTTTGACTGAGTCTTAGTGAGCCCAGTTGAGTGTCACGAGCAACCTGTTGACGCCGCGACAATTCACCATCAGATCCACTAGGAGGATTTGCTACTAATCTCTCATACTCGTCAGCAGTCGCGAATAGAGCAGGGCCTGTATCGAAGTCGATATGCCGCCCAACTTTACTTCGAGAAATCACGTATCGCATGATTTCAGGAGGCACCAGCGCGAGAGCATCCATAGGGCCGACTGTCAGTCCTGTAGAACTGGACATTGGGCCCATTCCTTTGAGTTGTATCCACTCGTATACCATCTTGTGTGGTGGTTCGCTGCCCAGCATCTGACAGATTGGAATACCAGTATCGTAACTACCTCCTGCAGCACCGTGGTCCTTTCCTGCAGGCTCACAAGTAATTCCGTGAATTCCCCACTTGGCGGCCCAGTCTACTCTCCATGGCATCTTCCCCTCGGCAGTCCTGATGTCCGATTTACCTTCGACTCCTTGTCTATCAATCCAATACACGTACGGCCGCTCGTATCTAGTAACCTTGACTCCGTCAAGGCTGCCATCGGAGCCGACCGGGTTGTATGGATACCAGTCTTCAGGAACTTCTCTGCCAGATACATCCTCGATGACGCGTCGTATCTCATCTCGCTGCTCAATTGCTGAATGAGTCTTTTCCGCGAAAGCACCACTTTCATAGGTCTCATGATTCATTACTACTTCCGGCTCAACCCCTATCTCCTTCAGAGCAGCTAGGAATGGATTTAGGAAGTAATCAGCATAACTTCCACCATCGGGGTCCGGATTACCGCCTGAATCAGGAGCCGGTATGTAGGCCAGAGGGTGTCCGATGTATTGCTGGTAATCTTCGGATAGAAAATCATACACTCTGCGAAGCGGATCCATCGAGTCTACGATGAAGATGTAGCGCGACTCCATTCCAGCATCAAGACAAGCGCGATGAATCATTTCAGCAGTCAGGATCTCGCGCAAGTGTCCGACATGGAATTCTCCAGAGGGAGTGATTCCGGATGCAATGATTTGAGAATCGCCTCGACTTGAGAGCGTCTGCGCGGTATGGTCCGCCCAGTGCATCCTACTCCCTCAGACTGTTACCACTCTGACTAGTCCACGGAGGGGAGTCCCCTCGATTTCGTTGTTGTTCGACTTGTTTGCGAGCACCAAGCAGAGTTTGACGTCAGCTCCAGCTGACCTGAGGTTCCTGATGGTTTTGCGCATCGTTGTCCCTGAAGAAATGACATCATCAACAACTACAACGCTCTTGCCCGAGACTCCAGCGAAGACTTCCGAGAGGTGACCTCCCTCGTCTTCGCTGATGCTTCTACTGATTGCTAAATCTAAATCCATCTGCCCGGCAATTGCCTGGGCAAAGGCGATTCCATTGAGGCTGATGCCGACAATCGCATCGACCTCGTCACCAATCTCCTCATCGATGATATCGACGAAGATGTAAGAGGCCGCCTCGATTCTTCCGGCCTTTACAGCTATGGAGCGCCACCCCACTCTGATGTCCGAAGGTCTCTCTTCTGTGGCCGCGCCACTTGAGGAAAGCCAATCTATAGTAGTCTGAGATAGGGACAACTCATCTGCAATCTGCTGAGTATTCAGTCCATTCTTGCGATACTGGTCAACCTTGCCTCGCAAGTCCTCTATACTGACTGGCATCAAACCGTCCCACTAATGGGCATCTATGAACCCACCGGGGGTAGGATATGGGAAATCCTGCTTTAGGTCAGAACCGGCCCGTGCTGCCGAATCCCCCTTCTCCTCTCTCGGTTTCACCCAGTTCATCAAAAGACACCTCTGAGAAAGCCACTTCTGGAATGGGTGAAATGAGTAACTGAGCAATTCTTTCTCCTGCCTTCACTGTGTATGAATCACCCTCGCCAATCCAAGTCATGAGTACGAATAACTCGCCTCGGTAATCCGCATCTATGGTCCCTATGCTGTGCGGCAGAATCAGGCCCTTTGAGCCCAATGAAGAACGGGCCCTGACCTGCCCCTCGTAACCAACCGGTATTGCAACATGTAGGCCAGTCCGTAGTTTCATACTCTTACGGAACGGGACATCGGTATCCTCGAGCGCATACAAGTCCCAGCCAGCAGCGTGCTTGCTACCCATGGTTGGCATCTTAGCATCGGGATGTGTTCGAGCCACCTTGACCTCGAGGTCCGAGCTCATAGCACCGCTGTGCGGTTCGGTTCTTTGAGCGTTCGCAAGACTGATCTATCCCCGGTGAGGTGAAAAAGGAGTCACGGTTCGCTAAGCCGATGGCAGACTACGACTACGATGAACTACTGGACCGCGCCCGTGAGCGCATCCCCAAGGACATCAGCGAGAGGTCACGTTGGACCATGCCTGAGCCTGACGTTCTCATTGAGGGCAGTCAGACTATTCTGCGGAATTTCTCCGACATCGTCAGTGCCATGGACAGAGATGCCAATCACGTCTACCAGTTCCTGCTCAATGAATTAGGGACATCAGGAACCCGGGAGCAAGTCCGCGTGATGTTCAAGGGAAGAGTTCCACCAATCCGGATCAAGGAAAAACTCGTTGCATACGTCAAGTCATTCATCCTGTGTGGCCAGTGCCGTGCACCCGATACTAGATTTATCAAGGAAGGCAGGACGAGCCTCCTGAAGTGTCAAGCTTGCGGAGCAACAAGGCCAGTCAAACTCTAATCACTGGGATTACAATGGGATTCCGGAGCAATCTTTCACGAGAAGTCCAGTAGGATCTTTCCACGATTCTTCCGATCATGCATGTGCCTCTGAGCGTCAGATACTTGCTCAAATCGCCATACTGAGTCTATAATTGGGTCGATTTGTCCCTTCAGTAGCATGTCCGAGAGTGCTTCCAGATGGCCCTTGAAGATGGAAGCATCGTCGAGTAGTCCCATGTGAACGCCGAACACCGCTTTGTTAGATCTCATCATCTTCAATGGGTCAAATTTGGGAGTAGATGCCCACATTGCCATGGCAGTCGCCATCGAGCGCTTTTCACCCTTGACAGCAGAAGACGCTCCAAAGCAGTACAATTTCCCGCCTCGACGTAGAGCTTTGTATGAACGCATCAGGTGCTTACCACCTACTGGGTCTATGGCGTGATGCACTCCCTTTTCATCAGTCAACGACTTGCATACTGAGACGAAATCCTCGGATTTACTGTCAACAAAGTACATTCCCAAAGATTCTACGAATTCCCTCTTCGGAGCCGACGCCGTCCCAATAACTTTCGAGACCCCGTAGGCCTGACAGATTTGTGCTACTGCGGTACCAACTCCTCCAGCAGCATGGTGGATCAAAACCGTATCTTCTTGGGACAGATTGCCAAGATATACCAGCATGTGGTAGGCCGTGCCATAAGTTACTGGGAGAGCTGCTGCTTGGTCAAATGATACTGAATCAGGTAGAGGGATAACCCTGTTAGCATCTAGGCACACCATCTCGGAATAGCCACCGAATCCAGTCATAGCCAATACGCGCTGACCCTTGCTGATTCCATTGACTGCTTCGCCTACTGAGATTACTTCTCCTGCAGCCTCGTATCCAGGGGTGAATGGATATTCGGGGTTGGAACCGTACAGACCTTGTCTCATCATCAAGTCAGCAAAATTGATGCCGGCGCGATGGATTCTGACGCATATTTCGTCTTGTTCAGGTACTGGATCATCCTCTTCGACGATTTGTATAGAATCCACTCCACCGACCTTTGGATAGACCACTTTACGCATTCAATCACCCAATACGAACTCTTCCGCCAAGTCGCCGCC
>CENY01005521.1_pt1 | contig 17347 bp, 19 predicted proteins | sample 356181 | NCBI WGS metagenome assembly CENY01 (sample SAMEA2619840, study PRJEB7988) | marine metagenome | isolation source: saline water (ENVO:00002010), including
ATAATAAAAATAATACTTTTTTAATGGAGAATACTAGTAAAAGTTTATTAAACTATGAATTTGATAACGCAATTTATTTAATTTCTTCTGCAAATATTAAACCTTCTATAAAACTAAATACATGGGTTAGTGATGTAAAAAAATTAAGTAATATTAATGAATCTCTTGAGAATATTTTAAATTGGATGATATATAGAGGGAAATAATTGTTTAAAATCTTTTTTATATTTTTAATTACTTCCATTCTTGGATTCTTTACTATTTGGTTAAAAAAAGATCCTGGAAATATAGCTATTTCTTGGTATGGATGGATAATTGAAACTTCTATGCCAATTTTAATATTAGCCTTTTTATCAATATTTATACTTATATGTCTTATATTTATTTTTATTAAAAATATTTATATTTTACCAAAAAACATAAAAAAACAAATAAATAAAAAAAGAAATAATAATGCTATTAATAATATCGTCAATGCCTACTCTGCAAGAGGAATGGGTGAACTGGAACTAGCAAAGAAGTACGCAGATAAAGCAAAAGTTTTAAATAAAAGTCCTCTTAAACTTTTGTTAGATATGGAAATTAGTAAATCTTATAATGAATTTGATAAAAATATTTTTACAGAAATGATGAAACATCCAGAAACTAGGCTACTAGCAATTAAAAATATTACAAATAAATATTTTAAAGAGAATGATATTTTAAAAGCTATAAATACCATAAAAATTATTCCAAAATCAAAAAAGACTCCAGATTGGTTTTTTTATAAATTATTACAGCTTTATATTCTTGATAGTGATTGGGATAATGTAATTCTATCAATTAATCATATTAATAAATATACTAATATTAGCTCTAAAGATTATAAAAAACTTCAAGGTAAAGTTTATTATACTATAGGTTTAGATTTATTTAAAAAAAATAACCTTAAAGAAGCTTTAAAAAATATAGATATCTCACTAAAATATGATCCTTCTTTTTCAAGCAGTATAGTTCTAAAAAGTAAAATTTTTTATGATAATAACCCTAAAGAAGCATTAAACTTTATAAAGAGTTCTTGGAAAAATTTTTCACACCCTGACATAGCAATACTAATAAATGACATTAATTCAAGCAAAAATAAAAATTATACTCTTACACTAGTAAAGGATATTATTAAAACAGGTAAAAATACTTTTAATAACAACTTACTTCTTGCTAAAGCCTCTATAAATGCAAATTCATGGAAAAATGCAAGACAAGCACTTATGGACATTCCTTCAGAAAAATGGACAAAAGATATTTTTAATATGATGGCCGATATAGAAAAAAAAGAAAATGGTAATGAAAAATTATCTAATGAATGGAAGGAAAAAGCTGCCTTAGCTAAATTAGATTATATATGGGGTTGTACAAATTGTTCACATATAGAAAATGAATGGAAAATAATTTGTCCAAAATGTCTGTCTTTTGACTCTATAAAATGGCAGCAATTTAAAAATAGTAAATTTAATCATAATATAAAATTAAATAATACAAATATTAAAATTGAAAGTAATAATAAAAAAAATAATCATGAAAATGCAGCTAGAGGAATTCTTGAAGACCTTAGTAAAGGTCTAAGCAATTGATTAAAGTATTATTAAAATTACTGATTTTAGTTCTGTTCTTATTAAACCCCTACAATGCTATGACTGAAAGCAATGTAGACATGATAATAATAGAAAAGTCCAAGCGGTCTTTAAAATTAATAAAAAATGGTAATGTGATAAAAACATACCCTATAAACTTAGGTTTTGAACCAATAGGACATAAATTTGTAGAAGGTGACGGCAAAACTCCTGAAGGGCTATATTATTTAAATTATAAAGTTTTAAATAGTGAATTTTATATATCTTACAAAATATCTTACCCTAATAAATGGGATATAAAGAATGCTAAATCGCTTAATCAAAGCCCAGGAGGCTACATAATGATACACGGAGAACCTAAAATACATAACGGAATAAAAGATTGGACTAACGGCTGTATCGCTTTGTCTAATGATAATATTAAAGATTTTGATAAATTAGTACAAATTAAAACACCTGTATTAATAATGAAATAATGTTTTATGAAGCAAAAACCATTTCTTTATTTTTAAAAGATTTTAATTCAATATAATTAAAAGATGGGTCAGAAAAAAATAACGTTGCCTGCTCACCTACTTCTCCTTGAAATCTTATATAAGGCTCTATAATGAATTCAATATCATTAAAAATTAACTTATCTTTAATATTGTGCCAATCTCTCCAATCCATTATCAAACCAAAATGTCTTATTGGTACATTTTTTCCATCTACTTCATTATTTATCTTATTTTCAGTATTTACATTTTTAGTTAAATGAGCAGTAATTTGATGACCATAAAAATTAAAATCTATCCATTTATTACTTTTACGTCCTATCTTGCAATCCAAGACCTTTGTATAAAAATCTTTAGTTTGATCTAGATTATAAACAGGAAAAGCAAGATGAAATAATGGCGGCTTATGCAATTAATTAACTCCAAATTATATATCTATGTTTTCTACTTCCAAAGCTCTATCCTGAATAAATTTTCTTCTAGGCTCCACTTCATCACCCATTAATGTTGAGAAAACTTCTTGCGCTGTTGTTGGGTCTTCTATATTTACTTTTAAAATTGTTCTTGCATCAGGATCTAACGTAGTTTCCCATAACTGGTCAGGATTCATTTCTCCTAAACCTTTATATCTTTGTATAGATAAGCCTTTTCTACCTAATTCTATAGCTTTTGAGTATAAATCAGTCGGTCCTCCAATATCATAAACATTGTCGTCATTTTTTAGTTTTGCCCCATTAAAATAAGTTTCTTGTAATTCAGTTGCATGCTTTTCTAGTTTTCTAGCATCAGATGAATTTAACATATCAGAGTCTATGATGTATTCTGAAACCACTCCTCTTCTATCATGTTTAAAGTTATACTCTTTATTAGCTTCATTATAATCACCTGACCATCCATCCTCACCTGGTTTAGCAAATTTATTTAAAGCTTTAGACACAAAATTTGCAACTATACTAGCTTTTTCTTTATCCTCTAATAATGATGAACTTAGTGCGCCACTTATTGCCAGGCGTTCAATTAAATTGACATCAATTTTTTTTGCAAGTGCATTAATAGCATTAAATTGTAATTTAGCGTTTAATATTAAAGATTTTAAATCATTTCCAGTCCTACTATCTCCTGTGTCATTCAATAATACAGAATCATTAACTAATTGATTTATTAAATAATCATCTAAATCATCCTCATCTTTTAAATATACCTCGCTAGACCCTTTTTTCACTTTAAATAATGGCGGTTGAGCAATGTAAACATGTCCTGCTGACACCAATTCTTCCATATGTCTATAGAAGAAAGTTAAAATTAATGTTCTTATATGGGAACCGTCCACATCTGCATCTGTCATAATAATAATTTTATGATACCTAAGTTTATCAATATTAAAATCATCATAAATACCAGTGCCTAGCGCTGAAATCATTATTCCAATTTCATTAGAGCTTAAAATTTTTGCCTTCTCGGCTTTTTCAACATTTAATATTTTTCCTCTAAGTGGTAAAACTGCTTGCGTTTCCCTTGATCGGCCTTGCTTAGCAGAACCACCTGCAGAGTCTCCTTCCACAATAAATAACTCAGATTTTTCAGGATCTCTTTCCTGACAATCCGCTAATTTCCCAGGAAGACTTGAAAATTCCAGCGCACCTTTTCTACGTGATAATTCTCTAGCTTTCCTTGCCGCCTCCCTAGCTGAAGATGCATCTATTATTTTTTGTATAATAATTTTAGCTTCTGAAGGGTTTTCCTCGAGCCAACTAGTTAAATTTTCTCCCACTAAACTCTCTACTACTGGTCTGACTTCAGAAGAGACTAATTTATCTTTAGTTTGAGAAGAAAATTTTGGGTCGGGCACCTTGACAGACAAGACTGCTGTAACACCTTCTCTCATGTCTTCACCCGTTAAATTTATTTTATTTTTCTTTCCTATTGGATTAGCTTGTGAATATTTGACTATAGCCCTAGTTAAAGCCGCCCTAAAACCAGCTAAATGAGCTCCTCCATCCCTTTGTGGAATATTATTAGTAAAACATAGCACATTCTCGTAATAACTATCATTCCAACCAAGTGCTAATTCCACTTCAATGTCACTTTTAGCACCTTTAATATATATAATATTTTCATGAACAGACGATTTAGACCTGTCTAAATACTCTACAAAAGACTTAACTCCTCCCTCATAAAACAAATTGACACTTTTTTTATCTGCATTTCTATTATCTATAATATTAATTTTTAAACTTGAATTTAAAAATGCTAATTCTCTAAATCTTTTTTCTAATATAGAGAAGTCAAATTCTACCGATGAAAATACTTTATCAGATGGATAAAACTTTACATGTGTTCCAGATTTATTATCAGATTCTCCCAACTCTTCAAGAGGGGCTTCAGGTTCTCCCTGAATAAAATTCATAAAAAATTTCTTATTATTTCTAAATATTTCTAATTCTAATTTTTCAGATAAAGCATTAACAACACTTATTCCAACTCCATGCAATCCTCCTGAAACCTTATAACTATTTTCATCAAATTTTCCTCCAGCATGCAACTTGGTCATTATGACTTCTGCAGCAGAAACACCTTCTTCAGGGTGAATACCAGTTGGAATACCTCTTCCATTATCATGAACTGATACTGATCCATCAGAATTTAATATTATTTCAATTGTATCGCAGTGTCCTGCAAGTGCCTCATCTATGGAGTTATCTACTACCTCGAATACCATATGATGGAGGCCCGTACCATCATCTGTGTCTCCAATATACATTCCGGGTCTTTTACGAACTGCGTCTAAGCCTTTTAAAACTTTAATTGAATCTTCATCATAATTGATATTATTTTTTTCTTCTGCTTCCAAAGCCATGTAAAATCCTTTATTTATGATTTAAATTTATTATATACGATTTTTTATTAAAAGTCATAAAATCACTTTCCTCTAAACCAGTCATAAATACCTGGATTTTTAAATTCTCTATTTCTAAAGATAAAGCTCTTTTCTTATTAATGTCTAAGTGGGCAAAAACTTCATCAAGAAGCAATATAGGAGAAAAACAAGTGTGTGTTTTAAATGTTTTACATATTGATAATATAATAGATATTAATAATGATTTTTGCTCTCCTGTAGAACACTGCTGAGCAAATAAATTTTTATGATCATAAACAACTTCTAAATCTGATCTATGTGGACCATAACCAGTTCCTCCTTTAAAATAATCAATCTTTCTAGAATCAAATAAGTATTTAAGATAATTTTCTTTCAGAGAGTCAAAATTATTATATTTAGAAAAATTTTTTTCTAATTCACCTCTGATAGAAATAGATGCTTTAGGGAAATGCCCCGAAGTATTCTGTATTTCTTCTCTCAAAAGGGAAAATACTTTATTTCTATCAATTACTATCTGCAATCCAAAATTTACTATTTGTTCCTCTAAATTTTTAAACCACTTATTATCAATTACCTGGTCTTTTAAAAGAATATTTCTTTCCCTCATTAATTTTTCATATTTTCTAACATTTGACGCATGTTGGCTAACGTACATCCAAGTAATTTTATCTATAAACTTTCTTCTAGACCCAGGAGATTCAATAAAAATCTTATCCATTAGTGGTGTTAAAGAAATTATACCTAAAAATTTTGTTAAAGTTAGAGGGGAAATGAGATCTCCATCCATTTTAACCTTTCTAACTTTATCTATATGTTTGTTATAAGATGTTCCAAGAATATGTTCATCAAAGTCTTTTTTAAACTTAATATTTATTCCAAAAGAATCACTTTTATTATTGACCATTTCTTTCAAAGGCACTGATCTTATTCCTCTTCCGGGTTGCATCATTGAAATAGCTTCTAAAATGTTAGTTTTACCTATTCCATTATTACCCAATATTACAATTGCACCATTAGGAAATTCATTTCCATAGTATTTATAATTTCGGTAATTTGTTAAATTTAACTTAGAGATAAAGCAGTCTTTAACTTCTTTCTTAATATTCAAAAATTTTTCATTTGAATAGAATGTTTTTTGATCAAGCAGCAATTAATCTTAAACTCTCATAGGCATCAAAACAAACAAAACATCCTTATCATCTTTATCATAAACGAGTGTTGGCGACACAGAATCAGAAACTTTAATAACTACTTCATCACCTTTAATTTGCCTTGCTACATCTAATACATATCTAGAATTAAATCCTATTTCTACATCCTCATTATCATATTTAGTTTCTACATTTTCACTAGCACTTCCTTTTTCTGGGTTAGTAGCAGAAACAATCATATTATTTTTTTGTAAATTTATTTTAATTGCTCTAGTTTTATCAGTAGATACCGTAGAAACTCTATCTACTGCCTCAGACAAAAGTTGGTTTGAAACATTAATCTCTTTATCATTTTGTTCTGGAATAACTCTAGAATAATCAGGGAAAGTACCATCTAATAATTTAGAAGTTAAAACAACATTATTTACAGAAAGCATTATTTTATTTTCACTTACAGACAAATTTACGTTACCTTCTTGATCCTCAAGAAGTTTTCTAATCTCTATTATAGTTTTTCTTGGAATAATAACTCCTGGTATTTGTTCTGAACCTTGAGGTAAATCCATATCCACTCTAGATAATCTATGGCCATCAGTGGATACAGTTCTTAGCTTATTTTCTTCCTTTAATGCATGCATATATATACCATTTAAATAATATCTTGTTTCCTCTATAGACATTGCAAATGCTGTTTTATCAATAAGCCTAATAAGGTCTGGCGCTGATACGCTAAAATTATGATCGTAATTTTCTTCAGAAATAGAAGGAAAGTCTTCAGAAGGTAGACAGTTCAAAGCAAAAGACGAAGAAGAAGCTTTTATAGCTAACCTGTCATTATTTTCCGATAAAAGCTCTACTTTAGTATTATCCGGTAATTTTCTGACAATATCATATAACATTTGAGCAGATGTTGTAATAGTGCCTAACTGCATTACTTCAGCTTCATTATTTTCTATTTTTTCTATGACAGATATATCCATATCCGTGGCTGTTAAATATAAACCATTCTCTTTAGCTTCCATCAAGACATTGGATAATATAGGTATAGTATTTCTTCTTTCTACCACAGAATGAACATGTTGTAATGCCGTTAATAAAGCAGACCTTTCTAGTGAAACTTTCATATTTTAAACCTTTGTTTACTATGAAAATTATAACCCATTTTTCTCTTTTTACAAAGATATTTAGATTGTTAATATGAATATAATTCTTATTCTACAATTATAAATATTAGTTATCTAAATTTCGCTTTAAAAGCTCTAAATCATCTGCAATAGAAGAGTCTTCAACAATCAAAGACTCAATCCTACTTACCGCGTGCATGACAGTAGTATGATCTCTTCCGCCAAAAGTTCTACCTATTTCTGGTAATGACCTTGAAGTTAATTGCTTAGATAAATACATAGCAATTTGTCTAGGCCTTGCGACTGCTCTTGCCCTTCTGGCTGAGGACATGTCACTAAGTCTTATACTAAAATGTTCTGCAACTTTTTTTTGTATTTCCTCAATAGTAACTTTTCTATTATTTGCCCGTATCAAATCATGTAATACATCATAAGTGCTTTCCAGAGAAACTGGCCTACCTACTAATTGAGAATGAGCTACTAGCCTTTTTAATGCTCCTTCCAATTCTCTAATATTAGATGTAATTTTTTGTGCTAAAAACTCTAGTACATTTTTGGGAATATCACAATTTTTTAGGTCATCCATTTTAGACTGAAGTATACCTAGTCGCAATTCATAAGTAGTTTGATGAATTTCAGCAACTATACCCCATCCTAATCGTGATCTTAAACGCTCTTCTATACCCTCTAAATCTGCAGGAGACCTATCTGAGCTTACAATAATTTGCTTGCTCTGATCAACAAGCGCATTAAAAGTATGAAAAAATTCTTCCTGCGTGGAATTCTTGCCTGCTATAAACTGCACATCATCAATCATTAATACATCAGCAGATCTAAATTGCTCTTTAAAACCCATAGTGTCTTGCTCTCTTAAGGCTCTAACAAACTGGTACATAAATTTTTCAGCAGATAAATAAACTACTTTTCTTTGAGGGCTATTTTCTCTAATCCGCCATGCAATTGCATGCATCAAATGTGTCTTCCCAAGACCAACTCCACCATATATTACTAACGGATTAAAAGTTACTTCATCAGTGTCAGCAATACGTTCTGCTGCAGCTGCGACAAAATTATTAGGAGGTCCCACTATAAATTTTTCAAAGGTATAATTTGCATCTAAAGGAGAAGAAAAACTTAAAATTGAGTCATCTTGCTTTATAATTTTTTTAACATTCTTATTAATCAAATTATCATCTACTATTAAACTAACAGATTTTACATCTTTACTAAGACTAACCCATAAAGTTTTTAGCCTATTACCGTACCTAGGCTCTATCCAGTCCTTATAAAACTTACTTTTGACAGATATAGTTATCTCACCATTTCTACATCCATTTAGATTTAAATAACTTAACCAATTATCAAAAACTGTATCTCCAGCTTCTATTTTAAGCTGATGTAGCACTTGCTCCCAAACTTCGTGTGCTTTATTTTCTGAAAGCATAGCGTCCCCATTAAAAAAATTTACGTAAAAAAAACTATAAACACAATTAATCACATTGTGCAATAACAAATAAAGATATTATAAAATATTTACTTTAAATTTTTTATTCTGGTGCTAAATCTAGATAATTTTCGTGACATAGTGCCTTTGTGAATAACTCCTTTATTCACTCCAGCCATCAATTCTGGCTGAGCATCTTTTAATGCTGCCATAGCTTCCTCATAACTACCTTTTAAAATAGCTTCTTCAATTTTTTTTTCAAAAGTACGAATCTTACTTACTCTATTTTTATTAACAGCCGTTCTGCGATTCGTAGATCTTATTCTTTTTTTTGCCGAAGCAATGTTAGCCATAAAATATTCCTCAAAAGATATAAATTTTAAAGTCCTTGTATTAACTGATCTTTAATATAACGTCAACTATTGAAATAAATTAATCATCATTAAATTTAGGTTTTCTTTTCTCAATAAATGCATCCATTCCCTCTTTTCTATCGTTTAATGAAAATGTAGACCTAAACAATCTTCTCTCATAAGTAATACCCTGAGATAAATTTGTCTCATATGAAGCATTAACAGCATCTTTTGCCATCATCAAAGCAGGTAGAGATTTTAATGAAATTATTTTTGCAATTTCCATTACTTCTTCTATAAAATTTTTAGAAGATAATATTCTACTCACTAGCCCCATTTTTTCAGCTTCATAAACATCCATCATTCTACCGCTTAAAATCATATCCATTGCCTTTGACTTGCCAACTGTCCTAGGAAGACGCTGAGTCCCTCCTGCAGCAGGAAAAGTACCTAAATTAATTTCTGGCTGGCCAAATTTAGTATTCTCATTTGCAAATATTAGATCACACATCATAGCTAACTCACATCCTCCTCCAAGAGCATACCCATCCACTGCAGCGATAGTAGGCTTCTTGCATAATGTTATGCTTTCCCAAGGCTTAATAAAATCTTCATTAACGACATCAATAAATGTCTTTGATGACATTTCTTTAATATCTGCTCCTGCAGCGAAAGCTTTAGCAGTACCAGTTAAAACTATTACTGCAAGATTTTTGTCTGATTCTATTGTTTTTAAAGCATCATTTAAATCTAATATTAGTTCTTTGCTCAACGCATTAAGAGCATTTGGCCTATTTAACTTAATTAAAGCCACTCTATCATAAATTTCCACTATGATGTTCTTATATTTTTTCAATGCCATAACTATACCTCTCCCTATTTATTTCACCAAGGACAGAAAATTGTATGAAATTTTATAAAAATTATTTTCCATAAGGAAAATTGAAATTTCTAAAACATCTTTATCTCTATTAAAAATCATATAACTTTTATCTTTAGATAATTCTTTAATTTTCCAACCAAAAGACGGTAAAATTTTGGTGTAATACTTAATAATTTCTTTTGGGTCTATTAATGTATTTGCTTCTACCATAGAAATTACACCCGAATCTGAATTAAAATTCAAACACTCTTCATAATTCTCTGTAAATTCTAAACTAATAGGTATATCATCGATACATTCTAAAAAACCTTCAGACCAGGCTATTTTTAAAAATATGAATATAAATAATAGAAAATTTAAATATATTATTTTTGACATTTTTGACAAAAAAATGATGACCTCCCATTTTGTATAATTTTTTTTATTAACATATTACAATTTTTATTAGCACATTTTTTTCCTTTTTTATCATAAACTGATAAAAAATTTTGAAAATACCCTATTTCACCAGAAATATTTTTATGATCCTTAAGGCTTGTACCTCCTTCATCTATAGCTTTAGTTAAAACTTTTACAATATTTATATAAAGATTTTTCGTTTCATTATAAGACAAATTTTTACATTTTCTTGTAGGTCTAATGCTAGACAAAAATAAACTCTCACATGCATAAATATTACCTAAACCCGCCAAAACTCTTTGATCTAATAGCGCAGATTTAATAGAAGTATTTTTTGAATTTATTAATTTATAAAATTTATCTATTGAAAATTTACTACTTAATGGTTCTTGTCCAACTTTATTAAAATAATTTTTGAACTTATTACTGCTATTTTTATAAAAAAGAAAAAAACCAAACCGTCTAGGATCTCTATATATACAACTTATAATTTTATTTTTATCAAAAAATTCAAATATAATATGATCGTGTTTACCTAATACAAAATCTAATTGATTTTGTATAACTATACTTCCTGACATACCTAAGTGAAATATTATAGAATAACCATTATCAAAGTTGATTATACCATATTTGGCTCTGCGATATACTTTCACTACCTTCCTACCAGGCAAAACTGTTTTCATATTTGAAGGAATATTAAACCTTAAATTCTTGCGTTTAATTTCAATTCTTTTTACAACTAAGTTCTTTATTGTAGAATTTAAAGCACTAGTTACAGTTTGAACTTCAGGTAATTCAGGCATAATGAATACTAAATAAAGTAGGAAAAGAAAGCTATAACAAAATATGAAAAATAATAAAAATTCAAAACCTATCAGAAATAATAAAGTATATTATGGCAAAAAGAAAGTTTCTATAGATGAAAAAAGAAATAATATATCAAAAATATTTTCAGAAGTTTCATATAATTATGACAAAATGAACGATATTATGAGTTTCGGCACTCATAGACTATGGAAGAAAGATTTAGTTGAGCGAGTTAGCTATGAACTTACTACGAATAAAGTTTCTAAAATACTTGATATTGCGGGGGGTACAGGAGATATTTCATTTTCTATTTTAAATAAAAAACCAAATAACGAAATAACCATATTAGACTTAACTCCAGATATGATTGAAATAGGAAAAAGCAAAGCCAGTAAATTAGGATTTATAAATAACCCTATATGGATAGCGGCAGATTCTGCAAATTTACCCTTAAGAGATTCATTTTATGATATTGTTACTTGTGCTTTTGGAATTAGAAACGTAGCAGAAATTGATAAAACTTTAAGAAATGCATACAATACACTAAAACCAGGAGGAAAAATTTTTATAATGGAATTCTCTCCTAAAATACTATCTCCATTTCAAAAACCCTACTCTTATTATTTAAATCATATAATTCCAAGATTGGGAGAAAAATTCGCTAATAATAGAAATGCTTACCAATATTTAATAGAAAGCATTGAAACCTTTGATAAACCCGAAAAATTTGTAACAAAGATAAAAAAAGCAAATTTTAAAATAATTAAATTAAAAAAATACTTAGGAGGAATTGCTTATTTATATATAGCGGCTAAAATTTAAATATTTATTTATAATTTTTTAAAGGTTATTATCTTTTTAGGTTTATTAAAATAAAAGAAAAACAATGAAAAATATTAAAAATGTTTTACTTATAATCTCGGGTGGAATAGCCGCTTATAAAAGTTTGGAACTTATAAGATTATTTGTAAAGAATAATATAAAAGTAACCACTATTTTAACTAAAGGTGGTTCAAAGTTTATTACCCCTCTTTCAATTTCGGGATTATCTGGAGAAAAAGTATATGAGGACCTATTTTCTTTAAAAGATGAAACAGAAATGGGTCATATAAACCTATCAAGAAATGCTGACCTAATAATAGTAGCTCCAGCTTCAGCTAATATAATTGGCCGTATAGCAAATGGACTTGCAAATGACTTAGCTTCAACAGTACTTTTAGCTTCTAACAAAAAAATATATGTTGCCCCTTCTATGAATGTTGAAATGTGGAAAAACCCTTTTACACAAGAAAATATTAAGAAATTGAAAAATAATAATATTGAAATAATAGGACCAGACTCAGGAGATTTAGCTTGTGGAGAAGAAGGAAGCGGCAGGATGACTGAACCTGAAAAAATATATAATGCAATAATTTCGAAAAAAAAAAAACTAAATATTAAAGCGCTTATTACAGCAGGACCGACATATGAGGCAATTGATCCAGTTAGGTTCATAGGAAACAAATCATCAGGAAAACAAGGTGTTGCAATAGCTAAAAGCTTATACAATTTAGGAGCCAAAGTTACACTAATAATTGGACCAAATAATGAAAACATTCCTTCTGGTATAAACGTAATAAACATAATAAGCGCAGAAGAAATGCTCAAAGAAGTTAAAAAAATTAAAAATGCTGATATAGCAATTTGTAACGCTGCAGTTTCCGATTGGAAAATTGACAACCCCTCAAAAATTAAAATAAAAAAATCTTCATCTAAACCTAAAATAAAACTTATCGCTAATCCTGATATCTTGGCCAGTATAGCAAAAAGAGACATAAATAGACCTAAATTAGTTATTGGGTTTGCGGCAGAAACTAATGATTTAATTTCTAATGCACAGAAAAAACTTAAAGACAAAAATTGTGATTGGATAATAGCTAACGATGTCCTTAAAAATCCTGATGTTTTTGGAGGAGCAAATAATAAAATTACTTTTATAACAGAAAATAAAATGGAAAAATGGAAAAAAACAAATAAAAATATTATTGCTAATAAACTAGCAAAAAAAATAGAAGACTTTTTTAAAAAATGAAAACTATCAAAATAAATATTAATATTCTAAAGCATGGTCCCAAAGAGTCTCCAAAATATGCTACTAGGGGTTCATCAGGAATGGATATAAAGGCAGCAATAGAAAAGCCATATTTATTAAAAATAAATGAAAGAAAAATTATCCCTTCTGGTATTAAAGTTGAGATACCCAAAGGTTATGAAATTCAAATACGGCCAAGGTCAGGACTGGCGCTTAAAAATGGAATAACAATCTTAAATTCTCCTGGCACCATAGATTCAGATTACAGAGGAGAAATAGGTATAATTATGATAAACCATGGTGATGAAGACTTTCTAATTTTACCAAATTATAGAATTGCTCAAATGGTAATAGCGCCAGTAATTTATGCAGAATTTATAAAAGTTGATAAATTAAAAGATACAAATAGAGGCGAAAAAGGATATGGATCTACAGGAAAAACGTAATGAATAATATTGATTTTACAGAAGAAGAAATACAAAGATATGCTCGCCACATTACTCTTCCACAGGTAGGGGGAGTTGGTCAAAAAAAACTTATGAAAGCTAAAGTTCTCATAATAGGAGCAGGAGGGCTTGGCTCACCTTTATTATTATATTTAGCGGCGGCGGGTGTAGGAACCATAGGTATAATAGATGATGATATAGTAGAGCTATCTAATCTTCAAAGACAAATTATTCACAAAAATAAAAATATAGGAATAGATAAAACTAAAAGTGCCAAAGAAAGTATTCTATCAATTAATCCAAATGTAAAAGTGATAACATATAAAGAAAGACTAAATATAAAAAATGCAGAAAAAATAATTAAAAATTTTGATATAATTGCTGATGGAAGCGATAATTTTGGGACTCGTTTTTTAACTAATGATGTTTGTTATTTTTTAAAAAAAACTCTTGTTTCTGCTGCAATATTAAGATTTGAAGGACAAATATCAACTTTCTCCACATATAAAAAAGAAAGTCCATGTTATAGATGTCTCTGGCCCAATCCACCAACTGCTGGAGCTGTGGCAACATGTGGGGAAGCTGGGGTATTTGGAGCCCTTGCAGGTAGTATAGGTTCACTACAAGCCATTGAAGTACTTAAAGAAATACTTCAAATCGGAGAATCTTTAAATAATAATTTATTAATATTTGACACTTTAGCTGCAGAAGTGAGAAAAGTTAAAATTTCTAAAGATATAAATTGTAAACTTTGTGGAAGTAATCCTACAATCTTAAATATTAAAGAAAACAAAGACTATAAATAATGAAGAAAAATAAACTCTCTATAATAATTCATACTAATAGTGATGAAAAAATAAATTATGCACTTTCAATTAGCGCTGTAGCTGCCGCTATAGATCGCAAAGTAGAATTATTTTTTGCAGGAGAAACAGTAAATAATTTAGTAAGTGAAGATATTTTAAATGCTAAAAATAAACATTCAAAATTAACCTTTTCTAATAGTGGTGAACTTTTAAATGCTAATAAGGAACTAAATACAAGGTTTCTAATTTGTTCGGGCGCATTAAATGAAAATAAAATTAAAAAAGAAGACCTAAGAGATGATATTAAATGGAATATTACTGGAATTACGGAAATTATAGCAGATGACAATAGTCAAATAATTTTTATATAATTCTATCCGGAGGCTTATGCCCATTCAAAAATGTTTGTATATTGACTATTACCTTTTCACCCATTTCTAATCTCGCTTCGACTGTCGCAGACCCCATATGAGGAAGTAAAACTGTATTAGGAGCATTTAACATATCTTTGCTAACTGCAGGCTCTCTCTCAAATACATCTAGTCCCGCTCCAGCTATTGCTCCTATTTTTAAGAGTTCAGCTAAAGCTTTTTCATCAATAACTTTTCCTCTAGACGTATTAATTATATATGAATGAGATTGAAGAGTAGCTAACCTTTTTTTAGACAATAAATGAAAAGTTTCTGATGTGCTTGGGCAATTTACAGAAATAATATCCATCTTAGGAAGCATATCATCAAGGTTTTCCCAAAATGTAGCCTCATGTGCATCCTCTATAACATTAGGTAACCTATTTCTATTATGATAATGAATATGTAGACCAAAACCCTTTGCTCTCCTAGCTACAGCCTGACCAATAGAGCCCATTCCAATTATGCCAAGCCTTTTTCCCCATATACGCCTTCCCATCATATGAGTAGGACTCCACCCTTGCCAAGACCCAGTTCTAATCAAATTTTCTCCTTCAATAATTTTTCTGGGTACAGCTAGAAGCAAACTCATAACCATATCAGCAGTATCTTCCGTTAGCACCCCTGGTGTATTTGTAAGTATTATTTTCTTTTTAATGGCATAATCTGTATCAATATGATCCATACCGTTACCAAAATTAGCAATTAACTTTAATTTGTTTGAAGCACAATCTAATACCGATTTATCAATTTTATCTGTTACTGTAGGAACTAAAATATCGGCCTCACTAACTACCTCTTTTAATTCTTCAGAATTTAATGGAATATCATTTGAGCTTAATTTTGTATCAAACAACTCCATCATTCTAGTTTCAATTAGCTCGGGCAGCTTTCTAGTTACTATAACAAGTGGTTTCGTTCCCATAATTTATTACCTGTACTAAATTCGATGAATATTTAAAATACGCTATTTTAGTTTGGAATAAAATTAAAAAAAATATTCTTTCAAACAATTTAAATATTAGTAGAATATATTTAATATGAAAAAAAATATTTTAACTCATACTAAAACCTTTTTAATAATTATTTTTATAAACTATCTACCAATTATAAGCATGGCAGAAGAAAAAGATCAGAAGGAAACAAATTTTAAATCTCTTAAACATAATAATTCTAATATGAGACTAGGACCAGGTGAGAGATTCGAAATTAAATGGAATTTTAAAAAAATTGGTTTGCCCGTAAAAATAATTCAAAAATATGATTTATGGTTTGAAGTAGAAACTTCAGATGGCTCTAAAGGATGGATGTTAAATAGGCTTTTATCTAAAAAACAAACCGTAATTTTTAAACAAGATAGTTTTATTTATAAAAATCCTAATATTACATCAAAAATAATAGCAAATGTGGATAAAAATAGCATAGTAAAAATTAAATCTTGTAAAAATGAATGGTGTAAAATTGAGTCAGAGACACATAAAATAAAAGGCTATACTATGAGAAAACATATTTGGGGAGCCATCGTATCCGAAACTAATTAAATTCCTGCATAAGTGAATCTCTTATTTCATCAGAAATTATTGCTAAATGCCCATATGATTCATGCTCAATACCTATATGTATATTATTACTTTTATTTTTAAATTTTTCTATTTGATTATCATCAAACGTAAAATGTAAAAAATGTACCGCACTTGCTTTACCGTCAGCTGTAGTTCTATCTAAATCTTTTTCAGCTTCAGCATATATTATTGTATCTCCAATTGTTATTTTGACCTTTTCCTCAATTCCTCCAAGTCGCGCTAAAAAATTCTTACGTCTTAAAGGATCATCTATTTCCACCATCATAGTAGCAATTAATTCTTTGCCATTAGGAACAAGAGGATTATAAGAATCTATTTCTAACTGCATATCCTCAGGAGATATTTGTTCAACAAACGCCATTTCTTGAATTTGATATACCATGGTAGACCGACTTTCAAAATATAAGCTTACTACTGGCCCAACATCTATTCTTCTATTTTTTTTAAAATTAATCATTTCTTTTCTTCTATCTTTTCTTTGTTTTCCATAGTCCTCATTAGAAATAATATCTTCAATTTTAATATCTCTGGTATTCACAATAAACTCCTCTATTTAAAACCATATGAAAAAGCAAGCAGCTCAATTGGATGATATGCCTTTTGTATAATGCTTAAATCTTTAGTTTCTTCGATTTCTGATATTTGCTTCATATGCTCGCCAGCCAGAGGGCAAGTTGAAGCAAAGTACTTTGAATTAAATTTCATTACATTTTTAGTAGGTATTTTTCCTATTTTCAAAGCCGTGTCAAAATTATCTTTTTTTACACCCCAAGAACCTCCATGCCCTGAACATCGCTCTATAACTTTTACATTTGAGCTAGGTATAAGTCTCAACATTTGCGCTGATTTTGGTCCAATATTTTGTGCTTTACTATGACAAGATAA
>CENY01019143.1_pt1 | contig 17345 bp, 16 predicted proteins | sample 356181 | NCBI WGS metagenome assembly CENY01 (sample SAMEA2619840, study PRJEB7988) | marine metagenome | isolation source: saline water (ENVO:00002010), including
TGGCTCGTGCCCGGCCGAATGCAACCGTCCTCTTCCACGCGGTTATTGCCAAACACGATGGGCACGATCTCACCCGCCAACCGTCCATCCTCTTGCGCCGCGTGCGCCTTTGCATGACTTGCCACCGCGAAGTCCTGTTGCTCCTCTCTTTCGATTTCGTACTTTTTCGCGAGATTCTCTGCCGTGATTCCCATGGCCACGAACGCCTCGGGATAGTCGGCCGCCAGTCCCGGATGGGGCATGAAGTTGTATCCTCCCATCGGCACGCGAGTCATCGACTCGATCCCCGCACACACAAATGAGTCGCCAGCATCCATCTTGATGGCGCCGGCCGCCATGTGAATGGACTGCATCGATGATCCGCAGAATCTGTTCACTGTCGTCCCGGCCGTCGTAACGGGCAAATCGGACAGGAATCCGACGAGACGCGCCACGTTGTCCCCTTGCTCACCCTCGGGAAACGCGCACCCCATGATGACATCCTCGAGATCCGCGACGTCCGCCCCAGAACTTTCGATCAACCCACGGACAACCTGGCTGGCGATTTCGTCGGGTCGGATCTCGGCGAGACCGCCTTTGCGAGCGAAAGTAAAGGGCGAGCGCGCGTACCCCGCAATTACGACGTTGGTCATGTTCTACAGTCCTTTTCGGTACAAGACTTCAGCGCCGGTTCGGCAGATCCGGTCTCATCCAGACAATCTCTAACATGTGCGTCTGCGGTCAGCGACTCCCCATGGCTAACCAGGAGAATCACTGGCCGCAAATCCAATCTGATACGAAACAGATCGATTGCAACCACAGATACGCGAAAGTGAGGGCTCAATCATCTAGTGAGACCCCTGTATGTGATATTTCTGCAACATTTGTTCAACCTGTCCGAAAACTCAGCTATCTCATTGACTTCGCGTCAACTCTTCCGATATTCCGTCCAGCGCCATCGAAAGCGGCGAGACCCTGTGCGAATGCAATTTCCTCACCTGGGGATATTGGGGTGGCGAAATCGCGCTTTCGGGTGTTGGCGACGATGTCGTGCATCTGGCATCGTGGGTGGCTGGTGAGATTCCGGACCTCAGCGCCATCACGGCTCTCAGCGGCAGCGCGACCTACAACGGTCACGTCTCCGCCACGGTTAAGGAAATATCAGGCAGCACGACGAATATTTTCACCGAACTCGCCAACTGGTCCTACACGTTCAACTTCGACAGTCCCAGTTCATCCAGCGGAACAATCAGTGCTTTCGACGGCGGTTCCTACACGATCGACGGAGCGACCCTGTCGTCGACCGACGATCCCGACACGAGCAGCGTGACGGAAACAAGGAACACGTTCTCTGGATCGCTCACCGGCGCGTCGGGTGATGCGGTAGGCCGCTCCGGCTATTTCCTGGGTTCGTTCATGCAGAACGGCAGTAGCAACCCCAATGCCGGCATGGGCGGACATTTGAAGGTAAGTGGCACGAACTATCCTGCATCCGGTGTGTTTGTCGCCCAGAAGTAAGACATCGGCCACGGGCCTTTCGGCGCTGGGATTCGAAACCACCATAATGTGATTGGCTCGTCAGCGGGCTCATCGACCATATAATGGCTCGCGAACGGGCGAAGGTTTCGCCCGCAATTGAGATTGTGAGTTCATGTCTGGTTTGGATATCACCTTCGCTGCCGCGGGCGGCGCTGGCATCATCAGCTTTCTGTCCCCCTGCGTACTGCCGCTGGTTCCGGCCTACCTCTGTTTTGTGGCGGGCACTTCTCTCGATCAGGTCATCGAAGATGGCACGGTGGAGCGTGCGATGGTGCAGCGGGTGACACTGTCCGCGCTCGCATTCGTCCTCGGTTTTTCCACCGTGTTCGTGCTGATGGGTGCTTCAGCGTCAGCGATCAACCAACTGATCATCGAATATATCGATGTCGTCGCCAAGATCGCAGGCGCCGTCATCGTCCTCTTCGGGCTTCATTTCATGGGCGTGTTGAAGATTCCCTTTTTGTATCGGGAAGTGAGGTTCAATTCGGGCGCGGCACCGACTGGATTGGTCGGGGCCTATGTCATAGGACTGGCATTTGCATTCGGCTGGACTCCCTGTGTCGGCCCAATCCTCGCCACCATCCTGACGATCGCCGCCAGCCGGGATTCGCTCGGCTATGGCGTGTCATTGCTGGCCGTCTACGCCCTTGGCCTGGGCATCCCATTTCTCATCGCTGCACTCTGCCTGAATCCTTTCATGAACTTCCTGCAGCGTTTCAGACGCCACATCCGAAAGGTCGAGATCGGGACAGGGGCTTTGCTGGCGCTCACGGGTGTTCTGATCTTCACCAACGCCTTGTCCTCTTTCGGATTCTATCTTCTAGAACTATTTCCAGTTCTTGGAACCATTGGCTAGAGAGCGTTCTCAGCGCGCGAGATTCAGAACAACGACACCGCAGGCGACTACCGCTGAGTTGGGAAGAATGATTCGCGCCGCGGGATTCACCTTCACGGTCCAGAATTTGATCGATTGACGGGCAGAATCGGTCACAATTGGTCAAATTCGTGACTGGACCGGAAAACAAGACACAACGAGGAGAATGTCGGCCCGTGACAGACGAGACAGGTGGGTGGCGTAAAGGCCCCAATGGCGGAGAATCCCTGACGCTGCGGAAGCGGCTTTACTTCATTCTCGAATCACCCCGCGATCACGATCCGCTCAATCGAATCGTCGACATCGCGTTGGTGCTGCTGATCGCTCTCAATGTCGGGGCCGTCATCCTCGAGACCGTCGAAAACATCGGCGGTGCATATACAGAACTCTTTTTCGCTTTCGAACTGTTCTCGGTGTTCATCTTCACCGTCGAGTACGGACTTCGCGTGTGGGTCTCCGCAGAGAAGCCTCAGCCCACACCCACCGGGAGCGTAACTGTGCGCACAAGGTACATGCTGTCGCCGCTTGCCCTGATCGATCTGCTCGCCATTGCTCCCTTCTATCTGGCGACCTTCATTGGGATCGATCTGCGGTTCATGCGGGTGTTCAGGCTTTTGCGAATCCTCAAGCTGACCCGTCATTCCGCTGCGCTCTCCCTGGTCGGATCGGTGCTGTATGCCGAGCGGCGTGCGCTGACGGCGTCGGTCACGGTGATGCTGGTTCTGCTCGTCTTCACGTCAGGGTTGATGTACTTCGCCGAGCGGGCGGCCCAGCCCGAGGCCTTTGCCAGCATCCCTCACGCCATGTGGTAGGGCGTCGCAACCCTGACAACCGTGGGGTACGGCGACGTCACGCCGATCACGCCGATCGGAAAGGTCTTGGGAGCCATTGCCATGCTGATGGGGGTCGGAATGTTCGCCATGCCGGCGGGCATCCTGGCGTCCGGATTCGCTCAGGAGATCAAAAGCCGTGACTTCGTCATCGAATGGCGCATGGTGGCCAAGGTTCCCGTATTCGGGCGGCTCGAAGCCGCTCTGATCGCAGACATCGTGTCATTGCTGAGACCTCAAATAGCAATTCAGGGTGAAACCATCATGCGCGAAGGGGATGTCGCCGACTGTATGTATTTTATCGCGTCCGGCGAATGCGAAGTGGACGCGAGTCCCGCACCGATCACGCTCTGGCCCGGTGATTTCTTTGGTGAGATTGAGCCGCTCCATCATGAACGCCGGCACGCGACCGTTCGGGCACGGGCGACCTGCCAGCTTCTGATGCTGTCGGGCGACGACTTCGACGATCTACTCGAGCGCAGTGATGGATTGCGTCAGGCGATCACGCGTGTTGCAGACGAACGCCGGGAAACCTTCGAACCACCATTCACCCCAGACTGACAGCCAGCTGCCGCAGAGAAATAAACGTCGTCAGCTCAGATAGTCTGCGATGTTGACGTCGTCGATCTGATCAGGAAGCAGGAATTTGTCGGCATAGTCCCGATACACACCCGATTCGAGGAACAACTCGAACAGTTCCGGATCGATGTGTTGGTCCTTAACCATGAAACCCATAATGCGAAGAGAATCGGTCAGCGTTTTCGCCTTCTTGTAAGGACGATCGGCCGCAGTTAACGCCTCGAAAATGTCGGCGATCGCCATCATGCGCGCAGGCAATGACATTTCCTCTGCCTTGAGGCCCTTTGGATAACCGGTTCCGTCCACCTTCTCGTGATGTCCTCCCGCATACTCGGGGACACGCTTCAAATGCTTCGGAAAGGGGAGTTGCTCCAGCATTTCGATGGTCATGACAATGTGGTTATTGATGACCTCGCGCTCTTCGTGCGTGAGCGTGCCTCGGGCAATACAGAGATTGTAGACCTCGTTCTCGTCGAGAAATTCGCGTTTGTTTCCGGTGCCGTCACGCCATTTGTAACGAGCGATCTTGTTGACGCGGTCCTTCTTGGCGTCCTCCATGAATTCACCGCCGACATTCGCCGTTTCGATGAACAGGCAGTCGTCCTCCAATTGGGCAATGCGAGCCTTGTATTTGGCGCGAAGCGCTTTCTTATCCGCTCCCTCCCGAGCGCAGGCCTTGAGATAGGAAATCTCGGCGTCGCGCTTCAGGACCTCGAAACGTGTTTTCACGGTTTCGACACGGTCATAGATGGTCTCGAGCTTGGTTGATTTGTCGACGACGTACTCCGGTGTCGTCACCTTGCCGCAATCATGCATCCAGCCCGCGATGTGCAGCTCATACATCTCTTCTTCGTTGAGATCGAAGTCCTTAAACGCCCCCGTCTCGGTTTTGCAGGCGGCTTCGGCCAGCATTTCTGTCAACACAGGTACGCGCTGGCAGTGCCCCCCCGTATACGGTGATTTCGCGTCAATCGCCGAAGCGATCATCTGGATGAACGACTCAAGCAACTCACGCTGGGCCTGGATGAGGATCTGATTGTCCAGGGCCACGGCAGCCTGGCTTGCCATGGCTTCGATCAACGGCTGGAGCGCCGCTTCGAAGGCTATGACTTCATCGGTCTCCTGATCCCGGGCATTGATCAGTTGCAAGACTGCGATGACGTCTTGATCATAGTTCCGCAATGGTAGTGTCAGGAACGACTTGGACCGATATCCCGTGTCTTCATCAAATTTTTTGGCGCCGGAAAAATCGAATTTCTCCGTTTCATAGGCATCAGGGACATTTAACGTTTCACCCGACAAGGCAACATGCGTGGCGACATTGTTGTGATTGGGCTCGCCGGACTCCGCGTCGTACATGCTTAGCGGCGGGAAGGGGATATCCCGGCCCGTCGTGCCGCCCATGGCGATCTCCATAGTGTCGTTGCGCATGATCTCGAACGACAGCTTGTCTTCTTCGGTGCGCAGGTAGAGCGTCCCACCGTCGGCGTTGTAGATCGCCTTGGCTTCCAGGAGGATGCGCTCCATCAGCCGGTTGTAGTTGCGCTCGGCGGACAAGGCGATGCCGAGGTCAATCAACCTCTTTAAGGTGGCATCATCCTGACGTCGTTTGTCCATCCGCCTTTCGTCCATCTTCCTACTCCCGTTTCGGGCCCTGTTCTTAGGCTCCCGCCGGTCTTGCCCACCTTTTAAGGCAGTGCATAGGCTGATTCTAGCAATTCAAGGCCTGCCAGAGTCACTGTGCAGATTGACAGGGTCCGCCGAGCAACGGATTGTCGAATTCAGGTGGCGCCAAGCCACGTTGACACATGAATCTTTATGCCTGGTGAAATCCGCGTCACAGCCTTGAGATCGGCGGTCGAATTGGCAGCCATGATTCGTGATCGGTCACTCACGTCGACCGACGCTTTGGACTGTCTGATTGATCGGGTGGAAAAGTTCAATCCCGGCTTGAACGCCGTCGTAGCAATGGATCTTGATGCGGCACGCGAACGGGCAAAGTTGGCTGATCGGGCACTCGACGGCAGTGAGTTATGGGGCCCACTGCATGGACTACCCATGACGATCAAAGACTCCTTCGAAGTGACCGGAATGCCGACGACATCGGGAGCACCGAAGCTCAAGGATCACATCCCCAGTCAAAACGCCGTGGCTGTTCAACGACTGATCGACGCCGGCGCAATCGTCTTCGGAAAGACGAACCTGCCGCTCTATGCAGACGATGTGCAGACCTACAACGAGGTCTACGGCACGACCAACAACCCCTGGGATATCGCACGCGTGCCGGGAGGCTCGTCCGGCGGTGCCGCGGCGGCACTTGCGGCCGGATTGACGCCACTGGAACTGGGCAGCGACATCGGAGGGTCGATCCGCAACCCGGCCCACTATTGCGGGGTGTTCGGCCACAAACCGACCTGGGGAATTGTCCCGATGCGAGGACATATCCCACCGCCACCCGGAACATTGGCGCCGGCCGATCTCGCCGTGGCTGGACCCATGGCGCGCCATCCGGAAGATCTCTCCCTGGCCCTCGATCTCATGGCTGGCGCAGACAGTACTGGTGCGACCGGCTGGCGGCTCGAACTGCCACCAGCCAAGCGATCAACGCTGAGCGATTATCGGGTTGCCGTATGGCTTGACGACACTGCCTGCCCCATCGATGCGGAGGTCCTCGACATACTCGGGAATGCGGTCGACGCGCTGGCCAGGACCGGCATCCGTGTCGACGACACGGCACGGCCGATCCCAAGTCTTTCCGATAGCCACGAACTGTATCTACAGCTCCTGTATGCGGTGTACGGAGCCGCATACAGGGGCGAAGCCCTGGATGCGCTGGTGACCCAGGCAGCAGCGTCTCCAGATAGTACGGACTATGCCGACCGCTTCGCCCGCGGTGCCACACAGCGCCACGGAGCATGGATGCGAGCGAGCGAACAGAGATATGCTCTGCGCGAAAGATGGCAAGCGTTCTTTGAAGACTTCGATGTCCTGCTGGCGCCGATCATGCCGACGGCCGCCTTCCCGCACGATCAGGGCGGCTCGATCAACAAACGAACTTACGAAGTGAACGGTATGACACGGCCATACCTCGACCAATTGACGTGGGCCGGACTGGTCACCGTGGTTCATCTTCCGGCAACCGTCGCGCCGGTTGGCCGCACGCGAAGCGGCCTCCCCGTCGGACTGCAGGTTGTGGGGCCATATCTGGGAGACCGCACGACGCTCGATTTCGCTGGTCGCATGGCGGATGCGATCGGCGGCTTCGTGCCGCCTCCCGGTTTCGAATCATGAATTCATCAGGAGAACGTCCATGCCCAAAACCGCGTTATGCGTCGAGATCCCGGTTCATCCCGAACATCGCGACAGCTTCGAGGCTGAGCTCAAGGACCACGCCGCGAAGACCCTGTCCGGAGAAGCGGGCTGCCTTCAGTTCGACGCACACTGCTCGCCGGAAGACCCCAACCTGTTCTTCATATACGAGGTTTACGCGGACGATGACGCAATCACGGCGCATCGCGCAAACCCGCAACTCGCCCGTTACCGGGAGGCCACGGCTGACATGGTCATAGAGCGAAGAGTGAAGGAATGGTCAGTACTGTAAAGCCGGACGTGCCGGATCGGTTTCGTCAGTAGAGTTTCGTCCTGTAGGCCTCCTCGACCGCCGCTTCGGCAACTTCCGGTGTTTGCAGCCCGGTCTGTTCAGCCAGCATTCTACCCATTGTCGGGAACGACTTGCGATCGATGTGGCGCTCCGGATCCCAAAGCTTCGAGCGCATCAACGCCTTGGCACAATGGAGAAACGCCTCGTCCACCTTGACGACCAGACCGGTCTTCGGCGATTTGCCGTTGACCGCCAGCGGCTCCAGGACGCTCTGATCCGTCGTGATCGACGCCTTGCCGTTGACCCGCAACGTCTCATTCATGCCCGGGACGAGGAAGATGAGGCTGACGTTCGGGTTCTCCACGATGTTCGACATGGAATCTACCCGATTATTGCCGAGCCGATCCGGTATGAGCAGCGTCTCGTCGTCCAACACCTCAACAAATCCCGGCGCGTCGCCCTTTGGCGAGCAATCAGCAGATCCGTCCGCGGCGGCCGTCCCGAGCACGCAGAAGGGCGACAGTCCGATGAAGGCACGGCAATGTTCGTCGAGCTTCAGCAGGACCTTGTTGGCTGCCCGAATGTTGGGCTCGCCATACAGCGCCCGGAGTTCGGTGGCGTCGGTAATCTGTTCACTCATCGTGTCGTCTCCTTTGCCGACAGTATTGCCCAAACCAACCCGCGGGAACAGGGACAGGCACAGAGACCCATCGACACGACCAATTGCGTCGCAATACAGCCTGGTTCGGACGTCTATGGTGCTAAGGCCGTAACGTCAGCGTTCCGTCCGCCACTTCGAAGCTCGACAGTCGTGAGAGAAAGCTCATCCCCAGGAGCGAACGGTTCATGTCAACGGAATTGACTGAGGCCTTGACGTCTGACAACACGATGTGTCCCACCTTCAAGCTGTGCAATCGGACCGGCGCACCTTTGACGATCCCGTTGGCCGTCCGGTAGGTCCGGTCATAGGTCAAGCGATCAAGATCGAAGCCCAGACGGCGCGCATCGCGCGGCGCCAACGTGACATCGCTGGCTCCCGTATCCACCAGAAATTGAACGGTAACGCCATCGACATCGGCATCGATGATGAAGTGTCTTCCCCTGTGTTCCCGAAAACTGACCTCGCCGTCCATCACCATGCCGCGAGACGGCATGACCTCTGCCATCAAGCGATTGGCGAGATCAGATGCATCGTGTCTGAAGCTGTAGGCGAGCACCAACACGGCCCCGATCGCCACCCAGATCGTCAAACGCTTCAGTATGTGACCAGGCTTCAAACGTCGGAAAAGGACGGCACTGGCAACCAGAATGGCAAGCAGTGCGACGTTATGGACCAGTGATCGCCCGCCATCCCCGTCGGAGACCGCGCCGGGGTCACTCAGGGCGAGGTGCACGACGAAAACGCCAAGGCCGACACCCAACGCGATCAGAACGAGCCATAAGAGTCGGTCCTTGCTCATAGAAGCCAATATGGGACTTTCAGAGCTGAATTCCCATCACGGCCGTCTCGATCGTTTCAGTGTTCGAGGCGCAACAGAAGACGATAGAACCCGTAATTCAGCTCGGCTTTCGCGCCCTGGGCACGGATGGCCGCTTCCTTCAGGAGTGCGGCTCGTGCAGCCTGAAGATCTTCCGGGCGCGTGCCTTCCCAAGCGATGATCCAGTCAATGGTGCCGGTGTTGGTGGGTGTGAAACCCCGTGATCCCGCTGTTAACGCCTCTGCGTTGGTTTCCCACAGGTGTGCCGACACCACGCCATGCTCGGCGACGAGCTGCGGAATTGCCATGTGCGTGATCCAGGCACGCAGGTCTTCCTCCCGACCCGGCTGCGGGCTCAATGCCAGAAAACCCATGACCCCGCCTTCGCCTTCGCCGGCGGAAGCGGTGACCGAGCAGATGGTTCGCCGGGTGTTGTAGAATTTTGGAACCTGTTCGCGCTCGGCCTGGTCCGGATTGCTGCCGGCCTCAAAGTAGGCCTGCGAAGCTAGCACTCCGACATCGTCCGTCCCGTAGACGGCGACATACCGCGGCGAGCCCAGGATTGCCTCGTAGCGCTTGCCCCACTGGAAGCCGTCGATGATCACCCGGCTCTTGACGTGCTCCCGGGTGTACCACTCATCGACAACATCATCCTCGTCGAGGGGAAAGTCGGTAAAGATAATCAGTATGCCTTTCGGCGGCGGCGTCATGCCTCAGCCCCTCCGTGACAGTCATTTGATGTTTCGCCTGATGACGAACTCGTAGACTCCTGCGTCCTCATTCCATCGAGTCAGCTCGTGTCCAGCCGCGTCGCAAAAGGCCTGGAAATCGGCAACCGCGCTTGGGTCGGTTGCGAGAACACGGAGCTCGCCTCCCTCCGGCAATGCTCCGATCGCCTTGCGCGCCCGCAGCACCGGCAGCGGGCATTTCAAACCCGTCGCATCAAGAGTGACTTCGTTCGACTGCGCCTGATCGGCCACCAAGGGGCCTCCATGCCGTGGACATTTCCTGAATGGTATTCTTCCCACGGGCCTGGAACAATTACCGCCGTGCGGCACAAATCTTGGCATCGCACCGATCTTGGCGTGACACGGCGGTCGGCATAGAGTCTGCACAAGTGGCTGCAACAGGGCGGGCCTCTCAGGGAGGAAATGACGATGAAAGTCAAAACCAACGGAATCGAGTTGAACTGTACCGTGGAGGGTCCCGAAGACGGTCCCGTGGTAGTCATGAGCCATTCCCTAGCGTCGAGTCATCGCATGTGGGATTCGCAAATGCCAGTGCTAACGGACTATCGCGTCTATCGTTTTGATACCCGGGGTCATGGCGACAGCGATGCGCCCGACGGACCCTACAGTCTCGATATGCTGGCCGACGACGCCCGCGGTCTTCTCGATGCGCTCGGTCTCGAAAAGGTCCATTTCGTTGGCCTGTCCATGGGGGGCATGATCGGCCAGATGCTGGCGATCAAGTATCCGGAAGTTCTGCTTTCCGCGACCCTGTGTGCCACCTCGAGCCGTATGCCGAAGGAGGCCTGGCCGGCCTGGCAAGAACGCATCGACACTGCCACCGCCCAGGGCATGGACATTCTGGTGGACGGCACCATGGAGCGCTGGTTCACGGACGGGTTCATCTCGACAAACGAATCGGCCATCGCCCCCATTCGCGAACTAGTCCGTTCCACAACCGTGCAGGGATATACGAGCTGTATCGGCGCGATCATGAAACTCGACATCACGGATCGCCTCACGTCGATCGATCTGCCCACACTGGTGATCGCCGGCGAGAATGACGAGTCCACGCCATTGGCCGCAAATGAAGCGATCCACCACGCCATCGCCGGGTCCGAATTTTTGCCGGTCCCCAACGCCAAACATTTTGTGAATATTGAACAAAGCAAAGTGGTTAACGATGCATTGAGCCGGTTCCTAGCTGACCAGATCAATGGCAAGGCGCAAACCCCAGAGTGAAAACCAATCCCCTATTTGGCACTGCTTTATGAATAACTCATCTAGTCGAATAGCATGTGAATATCGCTGAGTGAATGATTTAGGGGGGCTTGTCTAACGCTCTGTAATTAAACCTGAAGCAACGAACAATTCGCATAGCGGGTGGTATTAAATGATCCCTGCCATTGCGAATTATTATTATTATCATTTACACATGCAGTACCGTACGCTATAGGTCAGGCGTAGTAGCCGCGTGCTGGACGTCATTCATAATCGTCCGGGGGGAACAAGCTGGGTGACGAGCGAGACCGGGGAAATGGATAAATCGCTGCTTGAGTCGATGTTTGGCGAGCACTGGCGCGCCCAACAGGCAGAGGACTCAGATGTGGCGGCATGTAATTCGAAGACGCGTGAACTCAGCAGTCAAGACCTATTTGGTGGAAATCGGGAGGTCATCATCCAACACGGCATTGATGCCTACCGGCTTCAAATAACCGGGAGCGGAAAATTGCTCCTCACAAAATAGAACTGGAGGCCACACCGATCATTTATCAAGGGCTCACTTCGAGCCGCACCATTCCGAACCAAGCCAGCCACGAGCGCGGGGGTGCGTCTTCAGCCAGCCAGGTTCCCAAGACTAAGATACTTACATGGGAGCCAGACTGCAGTGTCACAGAAAGTCAGCAAAGAAACTGAATCAATTGGCCCTTCGAAAATCGAAGGGCGTCCCGACGGAAGTGCCCCACATTCAGTCGTTTACGTGAGACCCAAGGACGTCCATCTAACCATCACTGATTTGGACGACATCGAACGTCTCGTGCTGTGGACAATGAGAGTTTGGGTGAAGGGGCTCATGCGCGACCTTTCCGTAGAGAAATGCATCCTAACTCGACTCAATCGACCCAACGCTTCTGAAATCTACGCCGAAGTAGACGGACTGATGTCACTTTACGGAAGTGCCGCACGACATCCGCTCGATTTCCGCTGCCCCATGTGCGTATCGTTGAGCCCCAATGAGTACACATTTTTGCTGATGATTAGTGCGGCTCAAGCAGGAATCCACGACTTAGTGCGAGCAATTACTGAGGAAGGTTTGAATGCACCCTCGACACGGTGCGGCGCCCTGATCGCGGAGCGCCTGGCAGCCAAGCTTACGATCGGAGGTCTCGTACTCTCATTAAAAACTTATTCCTATCATGGAGATTCTCGGGAGGAGTCCCCCGCAGTCATTCCATTCAAAAGGACACTTCATTAAGAATGGGAATATCCTCTTATAAACAATGGGCGCGGCATGCCGGAAGGCGAATTCTTCAGGATCTGTTCCGCGTTACCTACGTGCTTAGCGTTTCACCAACAGTTGAAGCCTCGATGATCCGCGACGTCAAATGTCCGGTTGCCTTCATTTGGCGACTAGGCCCGCAGATATCAAGGTGACGTACGCACACATGTATAGGTGGCCTACACACAATTGTGATCGAGAATCATTCTCACTGCTATTGACAATCATTCTTAAAAATATCAATTAGAGATTGTAGAAATATACAGGTTGGACGACGCAAGGAAGTTCCATGTACGTATGCATCTGTAATCGTTATCGCTACAACGATCTCCGCCACTTGGCGGTGGGCGGAACCCGATCCGCTGAGGAAGCGTATTCAGTGCTCGGTAACGGACCTCAATGTGGGCGCTGCCTTCAATTTCCCCAAGCATTGATGCATGAAGTAGGCGCGTCGCCAGAGGCCAAATCAGCTACTGCATAAAATCGCATTCCAACCAAGAGTATTAGACATGTTTAGTTGGCCACATCTAAAACCAATGACATTCATATCTGCCATTAGTGCCATTGCGAAGACACTTCCGAGAGGCAAGGACGCCCCATTGGAAATGTCGCAAAGAGACACCGCAACAGCTCAAGCGGACGCAATCCCCAGGCCCGTACACAAATAGGGCTGGGATAGCTAAATCACTCGTGCCTGTGGAATTGAATAAAGTTCTCAAGGCCCATTGATTCTATAAGCCCAAGCTGGGTTCCAAGCCAATCCAGATGTTCCTCTTCACCCTCAAGTATGTCCGCTAACAGTTCCCGGCTAATGTAATCCGCTTCCAGTTCGCAACAGGAAATTGCCTCCCGTACCAAGTGAATTGCTTCCTGTTCCAGCTGCAGGTCACACTTCAGAACTTCTTTGACGGACTCACCGATCAACAGCTTGTTGAGGTCCTGCAAATGAAAATAAGAGTCATTTGCATTTCAGGGACTGCAAATAAGAATTATTATCGACACCTCAACATTATTCCTGAAAATCCTAAGATGAGAATTAATCAATGAGCAAACGAACAACCGCGCTGGCGTTAACGGCCACGTTGGTCCTGGTATCCGGCAACGTGATGGCAGATGGGATGGTTTATGAAGGCTTTCCCGTCACCGTAAAAGGATACAGTGGGAGTAAAGCCAATTCTGTTGCCTATACAGGGCAAATAGCCCGTCAAACACTGCATGATTCTTTAAAGAAGCTTGCCGGATCCGGTAATGGCTCGGCCAATCCGGAACTTAAGGCCGAAATGATGGCTTACTTCCAGGGCAAGGGTGCTGGACGTAAAATCCTTGTACCCAAAACCAAGGGCAGCTTCGTCATTGCCCAAGATGCAGTTGATGATATCAGCAAGAAGAAAAACCTTGCCGGCAAGACCTACAAAGGCGCTATTTCCGGCATGCCAAACAACATGACAGGTCCTGAGTTAGTCGCATTCTGGATTGATAAGGCCTCATCTGCAAACAAAGGGTTCGATAAAGATAATGGTTACGATTATGCGCAATTGATCTCCAAGTTTCTTATGGGCGCATCTTTCTATAACCAGGCTGTTGATAACTATCTTGACGAAAAGCTGAGTGCAGAGAAGAAGCCCAATGACAAGCCTTATAAGGATGGCGCGGCTTACACCGGCAAAGAACATTCTTGGGATGAAGCCTTTGGCTATTTTGGCACTCCAGCCCATACTTTAAAGCTCACGCCAAAGGATGTTTACAACATCGCCAAGCGCAAGCCAGATGGCATGAAAGCTGCCGACTACAATAAGGACGGCAAGGTCGACCTCAAGAGCGAGATGGCCTTTGGCCCTGCATACTATGCAGCTGGTTTTGATAAAGGTGGAAAAACTCAATATTTGCACACCATTACTAAGGCCTTCTTGGATGGCCGAAAATTGATTACTGCAGCTAAGGGCGAGAAGCTAACTGAAGGTGATAGGTCCAAATTAAAGCAATACGCAGCGGTAATTGGGCAGAATTGGGAAAGGGTGTTAGCCGAGGCTGTGTTTAAGTATGCAGGTTCAGTCTACAAGGACATGATGAAGCTTCAGACGATCACCGAATCTAATGGTGATACAAATGAGCAATTCAGGAAATATGCAAAGCACTGGGGAGAACTCAAGGGTTTTGCGTTGTCATTGCAATCGGGTAAGGCCAATCTTGGTGAGACAGCAACAAAGCTGAACCGGATGATTGGCGCGGGCCCGTTACTTCTGAACGCCAGTCAGGTTGTCGACATCGACAGCAAGGGCAACTATGTCCGCGACCAGGGTCAGGACTGGGGTGAATACATGCTCCACATGGCCAAAGTGCAGAAGCTGATGATCGACCAGTTCGGCGTCAAGGCACGCAACAATGATGTGACCGGCGACATGGCGGATCTGGCCGCCAAGCTCGGCGATAAAGCTTCGGCCGAGAACGACTGACCGTTACCATATGCGGGGGCTCAGGTGCGGAAACCTGAGCCCCCGGTGTGTTTCATGGATTGACCGGTATGGACAGTTTCCTGGTCGAGTACGTTGATCGCCTCGCCGATCAACTCCTCAACCCTCAAAAACGGATTTTCATCGGATACCTCGCCAGTGCTCTTGTGCTGGCTATGGGCGTTCGGCTGATTGCTGCCAAGTTCACGCTGTCCCGCTGCGTGGCGGAGATCTTCAGCGCGAGAATCTGGTTTTCGCGATCGGCGCGGGCCGACTATCTGATCGCGATCCTCAATCAGGTGATCATGATGGGCGTCGTGCCGCGTCTGTTCTCAAAACTCGCTGTCGCGACTCTACTGTTCGGGGCCATGCACACATGGTTCGGCGGGCGTCCGATGTTCCTGACAGAGGCGCCTGACTGGATGATCGCCGCTCTCTTCACTCTCGGGCTCTTCCTGCTGGACGACGGTACCAAGTACCTCGTTCACCGGTGTCTGCACACCTGGCCAATTCTCTGGTGCTTCCACAAGGTTCACCATACGGCCGAGACCCTGACCCCCTTTACGGTTTACCGAACACATCCCGTTGAAGGCGCCCTCTTCGCCCTGCGGGCCATCTTCGTCCAGGCGGCCGCGATGGCCACTTTCTTCTTTTTCCTGGGCGATCGCGTCGAACTGATGACCGTGTTCGGGGCGAACGTGATTCTGTTCGCATTCAATATCGCGGGGTCGAACCTGCGCCACTCCCATGTCTGGATTTCCTATGGCCGCATCCTCGAGCATGTGCTGATTTCGCCGGCGCAGCACCAAATCCATCATTCCGTTGAAGACCGTCACCTGAATCAGAACTTCGGAACGGTGCTGGCGATCTGGGACTGGGTCGGCGGCAGCCTGTGCCTCTCCACTCGGGAGCGGGATTTTCACTTCGGAATTGCGGATGCACCTCGCCGCCCCCACAACCTGACGACCGTGTATCTGACGCCATTCCGGGAGTTGCTGACCTGCTTGAAGAGTTCGTTGCTGTGGAGACCGAAAAAGATGATCTCTTTCCCTGAATTGAAGCTTATCCGTCGCGGCGGTGCCGCAAGCCTGATTGTTATGCTGGCCATCGTGATTGAAGCCGCCGTCTTCGGCGCTTCCGCGAAAGAGCTCAACGTCTATTCTCACCGACAGCCATTCCTGATCAATCCGTTCATCGAGGCCTATGAGAAACTCACGGGGACGAAGATCAATATCGTTTTCGCCTCCAAGGGCCTGGCACAGCGTCTTCAGGCGGAGGGGCCGCGAAGCCCAGCGGACGTGGTGCTGACGGTCGATATCGCGCGCCTATTCGTTTACGCCGACAAGGACCTGCTGGCGCCCGTGGATTCCGCCGTTCTGCGGAAGAATATTCCCCCTCGTCTTCGGGACCCCAATAACCGCTGGTTCGCGTTTTCGAAACGTGCCCGCGTGATCGTCGTGTCGCGGAATGCAGACGATGCGGCTTTGATCAAGCGGTATGAAGACCTTGTCGATGCCAAATGGAAGGGCCGCATTTGTGCGAGGCCTGGGAGTCACGTCTATAACCGCGCGCTGGTTGCTTCCTTCATCGATGCCGAGGGCGAGAACAGTGCGCAAGAATGGGCACAGGGCGTCGTCGACAATCTGGCCCGCCGGCCGCAGGGCAATGACCGTGGCCAGGTAAAAGCGATCTATGAGGGCGTCTGTGACATCGCCATCATCAACAACTACTATTATGGAAAGCTCAAATCTTCCGATATACCGGAGCAGCGAGACTGGGCGTCGACTGTGCGCATCATTTTCCCGAACCAGGAGGACCGTGGTACCCACGTCAATATCTCGGGTGGTGGTGTCGCGAAACACTCAAAGAACAAGGAAGAGGCGATTCGATTTCTTGAATTCCTCACTTCGGAGGCCGCACAGAATCTATACGGCTCCATAAACTACGAGTATCCAGTGAACCCAACCGTAGAACCATCCGCTGAACTGAAATCCTGGGGGGTCTTCAAGGAAGATCAAATGCCGATCGCCCGAATCGCAGATCTGGCGCCTCAGGCCCAACGGGTCATTGACCGCGTCGGATGGTGAACCAGGCGGCAACCGGCGCAAACACGAAGGTTAGAGTTCGGCTGACGCCCTGGACCCTGGCGGCGATCGCCCTGGCGCTCGTCTTTCTGGCGCCCATTCTGGCTGTGTTCGCGGCTGCAACAGGCGACAGTGGCGGGCTGTGGGACCATCTGTTTCGTACTGTCTTTCCGAGATATGTCGCCAATACGTTGACGCTGATGGCTGGTGTCGGATGCGTCAGTCTGTTGTTTGGGGTCACGACGGCCTGGGTCGTCCATCGATACAGGTTCCCCGGCAAGGCGATCCTGGAATGGATGCTGATCCTGCCGCTGGCAGTACCTACGTATCTGATCGCCTATACCTACACGGATTTTCTGGAGTATGCCGGACCGCTACAACAGTCGCTGCGCGATATATTCGGCTGGCAAAATGCGCGCGACTACTGGTTCCCGGAAATCCGATCGATGGAAGGGGCATCGCTGGTCCTCGGCGCAGTTCTGTATCCATACGTCTACATGATGGCCCGCACGGCCTTCCTGCTGACGCCCGCGGCGCTGTTCGAAGCCGGGATGCTGGCGAACCGGAATCTCTTTTTCCGTGTAGCGATTCCTCTGGCACGCCCGGCCATCGTTGCCGGACTGGCCCTCGTGCTGATGGAAACGATCTCGGAGTTTGGGGCTGTTGAATATTTCGCCATCGAGACCATTACGCTTGGCATATT
>CENY01013718.1_pt1 | contig 17334 bp, 16 predicted proteins | sample 356181 | NCBI WGS metagenome assembly CENY01 (sample SAMEA2619840, study PRJEB7988) | marine metagenome | isolation source: saline water (ENVO:00002010), including
ACCGATCGGTTAACAGCCGATTGCTCTACCACTGAGCTACTGCGGAACGGTTGTAGTTTGTTACCAATGTCGGTTTCAGGTTCTCAAACTACTTTCCAGTAAAATCAGCGTTCGTAATTGTCTTTTAACGAGCTTATCTAGTCAAGAAAGTTGCACCTTAATAAAACTGAATTCTTGTCCAATATCAACTTTGGTGTATTTGAACCTTTATAGAACCTGATGATTTGTCATATGCCGTTTTGAACCCTTTGTCGATTTCATCTAGCGAATATCTGTGAGTTACTATTTGACTGAGATTGCAGTTGTCATTTGACAGTATTTCTACCGCACTTTCAAAATCATGCTGCCCATTCACTATTCCGTAGCAGATTGATCCCTGGATGGTTTGTTCTTTTAGAACTGGACCGGTCCAATCTATCTCATGCTGTCCGTAAAACACCCCTAATATAACAATACGTCCTTGTTTTCTTGTTACTTGTATAGCCTGTCTTAAAGTATCTCCTTTGCTACCCCCCACAGTTTCTATCGTTAAATCTGCTCCTCTTCCGTTTGTTGCATCGAGCACCATTTCTTCAAAATTATTTTCTGTAGTGATCTCTACGGCATCAGCACCTAAAGCCAAGGCAGCTTTTTCTTGTTGTGGGTGTCTTGCAGTGGCAAATATTTTGCCAGCCCCAAGTGCCTTAGCAGCTACTACAGCTGTTAATCCTATAGTTCCAGAACCGAGTATTGAAACAGTTTCCCCTCCCAACATTTTTCCTATTCGGACGCCATGTATTGATACAGCTAGGGGTTCTACCAATGCTCCTTCATCCCAAGTCATATGGTCGGACAAGGGATAGCAGCCTTCAATTTTACGGGTGATATATTCAGCAAAGCCACCACTCATACCAGAAATTCTATTGGGGCAGTGAATATATTGTCCCTGTCTACAAAACCAACAATTTTGACAAGCTCTTCCGCTGCCTAGTACCTCTACAGCTACTCGTGAACCAATGTGTTTTTGTTCTACCCCATTTCCCACAGACACTATTTCACCTGCAACTTCGTGGCCTGCAGGGTCTGAGTCAGGTCCCGATTTATCTAAATTCATATTCAAATCGGACCCACAAATTCCTGTTGATCGAACTTTTATTAAGGCTTCCCCTGGTCCAGGAATTAAATTGGGATAATCTTTGACGATCATGGCTCCGTTACCATCATAAAATGCAGCTTTCATTTTAATACTCCTTTCCCTACAAAACGGGTATATATGAAATATTTTTTAACCTAGGACGAAAGAAGCTCGAACTAAGAAGAAAAACAATAGAAAAATTATTATTGCTGGTATTAGGCATCCCAGGCAGCCAGTTCTCCAAGTGAAATGGAATCCTTTAGTTTGCCCTCCCCCTGAGAGATTAATGTTCACCTGTTTAAGAGAATTTTTAGGCTGATTCTCAGGATGCTTCATTGTTTATATAAATCCCGTGATCTGGATACGTTGGAAATTTTTGACATCTCAACAATTATGTCATCTCTTTGCCGTATCTCATAATGGCATTTTTCAAAACTATTCAGTGGAAATGATTCCGGATAATCGCAAGTTTTCTATTTCTTGTTCGGAGTATTTTAGATCCTGATTCAAAATGCAGCTCGTATGTTCCCCGACTAAAGGTGGCCTGAAAGCATTCCATGGAGTGCCCTTAAAATTATAGGGTCGGCCTGCATACTTATAGGTTACTTCATTGCCAAATTCAGTATGGCGAATATCTTCAAACATGCCCCTGTCATTCAAGAAATGGGGATCATCTAGATTTTCTTCGGGAGATCTGACAATTCCCCATGGGTATTTTAGTTCCTGTGCTCCGCGATATATTTCATCTGCTGTGTGATTCAATATAAAATTTCTGACTACTTCGAATGCATGATCAGAGTCTTCTGTATTTGCAGTAATGTGCCGAGCCATGTCTTTGTATTTTTCATCTTCTAAATCTTCTGCCATGCCCTTTTCGGACATCCATTTCACTAGTGACATCCAGGAATTGAGATTATTGAAAAGTTGGAAAACGATTATGTATTTACCATCCAGGGTTTTGCAAAGTGTTTTTGGGGTCGGCATTGCCCCTTGATGTCTCCCTGTTTGACGAAAAACCTCTTTGTTCAGGTATAAATATGTAGGAATAGACGCTTCAGTAGTTGAGGAACAAGCCTCGTGTGCTGAAACATCTAAATATTGTCCGACACCTGTAAAATCCCTGTAAAAAAGTGCTGACATTGTTCCGATTAAACCATAGTGGGCGGATATGAAGTCCCCGTGTCCGCCACTTGGTCTGATAGGAGGGCTATCTGGTACGTCATCGTAGCCACACGAATGCATTATCCCTCCCATAGCCAAGGCCACCAAATCGTTAGATCTATAATCTCTATAAGGGCCGTCTTGCCCAAAGGCAGTCAACGAGGTCATCACTAATTTCTTGTTGGATTTTTTTAATATGTCATACCCCAAACCGATTGATTCCAGAACACCAGGATCTCTGTCCTCGAGGAACACATCTGCTTTTTTCAGCAGTTTTTTTGCAATCGACACACCCTCTGGAGATTCTAAATCAATGGTAAGGCTTTCTTTTGAAGTGTTTCTAGCCCAAAAGTAAAGGCTTGAATTGGGACCGGGTTTGTCGTCTTTAAACGGTCCAATGTTTCTTTCAGGAGAACCTTTTGGTGGCTCAATCTTTATCACTCTGGCTCCCATGTCTCCCATAAGTTTTCCCATGTATTGCCCTCGTTCGCCGCATAGTTCGACGACAAGCAACCCGTTAAGAGCAGTCATGCTATTCCCTGCTCTAAAAAGGAAGTAAATTCTTCTCCTGAGGTTCCCAGTAAATCCATATAGATCTCCGCAGAATGTTCACTGAGCAAGGGAGAAGCCGATTTGAGCTTCCAGGGAGTTTCTGACATTTTCATTGGCATCGCTTCCACTTGGGTATCCCCTAGTTCTCCATGTTTAATACTTGGTAGAAAATTTCTTTCTTTAAGTTGTGGGTCTTCTTCTACTCTTTCTCTAGGTGTTTGAATTGCACCAGCAGGAACTCCGTAACTTTGGAGATGATGCATTACTTCATGTGGGGTTCTGTTGATCGTCCAATTTTCGATGTGCTTGTCTAATTCATCTTGATGTTTGTACCTTAATTCCATGGTAGAGAATTTTTCATTATTCATCCATGAAGGCTTGTTAATTGCTTTTGATAACGCATCCCATTCACTTTGATTATTAACTGTAATCACGCACCAACGGTCTTTGCCTTTACACTTGTAAGAATTATGTGGAGCAATCTTTTTATCAGGGGCTGTGTTTCCTGGTGGCATGCCTTCTCTTCTGAAGGGCCTGTTGTTCACGGTGTAATCAAGGATGGAAGTGCCGGTTATTCCTATGCCGGCCTCAACTTGAGATAAATCTAAATGTTGCCCTTCGCCAGTGGAATTTCTGTGCTTTAACGCCATCAATATCGCTAATGCACCATAGAAGCCTCCTGTATGATCCATATAGGAAAAACCCCAACCGGCAGACTCCTCCCCAGGTAGGCCCGACATGAATGTTAGACCTGAAAGCGCCTGTGCTGTTGGCCCCCAAGTTACATAATCTCTATCTCTTCCACTGTGTCCGAATCCCGACATACTGCAATAAATAATGTCTGGGCGTATTTTTTTTTGTTCTTCAAAGCTGAGTCCCCATTTTTCTAGTACCCTAGAGCTAAAGTTTTCTACGATCACATCCGAAATAGAAATTAGTTCTCTCAGTTTCTCCATACCGGTGGGATGCATTACATTTAGCGTCACACTCTTTTTATTACGATTAAGAGTGTTAAACAAACCGCTTCTATTTGGTGAACCTTCAGCATCAATTGATAGTATGTTCCTGCAGTAATCAAGAGCAGCTTCGTTTTCTACTTTTATAACTTCTGCTCCAAAGTCTGCGAGTAACCTTGTGCATTGAGGCCCAGCCACGATCCAAGACAAATCTATAACCCTTACCCCTTCCAATGCATTTTTACTGAATGATCTTTTTTGCACCTTAATATGTTCTTCCTTTTTTGCTCGGATAAGATTTTTGGGCATTATACAGTGATAATTTTCTATTTTAATTCTTATATCAATACTAAGGCTGGTGTATAATTCCGAGCCTACAGCGAGATTTAATCTAAGTAAAATTTTCATTTTGGTGGTTGATCAGGTTTATGAGAGTTGGTGAATTTGAACTAGTTGACCCTGTGCCAGAGATGAATAATACCGTGGCTATCGGTATGTTGCGTCCTTGGGTAGATGTAGGAAGAGTTGGAACATTATCGCTGAGGAAATTAGAACAATACCTTGGCGCCAAAGAACTGGGTCGGTTGGCAAAACCTGGAAAATTTTTTGATTTCACCCGATATCGACCAAGAATGCGTATCACAAACGGAAAACGAGTTTTTACTAAACCAAATACCATCGTGCATCATGCTAAAGATCAGTATTCAGGCCGGGATTACATTTTCATTCACATAAGGGAGCCACATAATTTCGGGGAGGAGTATACCGATTCAATCGTTGAATTGTTTAACTATTGCAATGTAACTGAATATTGCCGAATTGGTGGTATGTATGACTCTGTGCCACATACGAGGCCAATTTTGGTGACAGGGTCCATGACAGACGAACAAGAAGGAAAGGCTGGGTCTCTATTGAATCCTCGTCGCAGTACCTATCAAGGACCGACATCCATAATTAATCAGGTTAATGAAGATTTGACTGAGCAAGGCGTCCAAAATACTACCTTGATGGCTCATTTGCCACAATATGTTCAGTTGGATGAAGACCATTTAGGTGCCTCGAGACTGTTGGAGGTTCTTTGTGCCGTCTATGGCTTCCCTGCGGATTTAGCAGAAAAAAGCAAGGGAGATCAACAGTATAAAGACATTGAGCGAGCCATAGATTATGGGGGAGAGGTAGGGACATTGATAAAACAATTAGAAACTTATTTTGATAGGGTGCTAAGTGGATCTGAAGGGCAAGAAGATTCAGAGAATGCAACTGAAGAGGATATGGAAATTAACTTATCGTCAGATGTACAGGACTTTCTGAATGAGATGGGGGAACGGTTTGAGGATGATGGAAGTGATCCTAGCCAGAGGAACTAAATACACCTCTCAGTTTCACTTTTCACAAAATCTCTTAATTCTGCCGGTATTTGTATTGCGCCCAAAGAATTCTCTTTTATCCTTTTTGGGTTAGATGTTGCTGGTATGGCTGATGTTATAACCTCATTTGATATAACCCAGGATAACAATGCCTGAGCCCAGGTTTTGATCCCTAAATCAGACAAAGGGACCAAGTCAGGAGAAAGTCTAAGATCTTTCACGTATTTTCCTTTTTGAAGTGGTTCCATTACAAGAACGCCTATTCCCATTGCTTCCGCTAGTGGCAGTACATCAGATTCCACTCGTGTATTGATAACGTTGTAAGGAATTTGTATAGAATCAATTTTGCCAGTTTTCATGATGTTCATCATTTCAGGATAATCACTAGGGGTCATACAGGTTAGACCCACTAAACCTATTTTCCCTTCCTCTTTCAGGCCAGTAAGAGTTGGTAGGTGGGTTTTCCAATCTACTAAATTGTGTATTTGGAAAATATGAATGTACTCTGTTTTCAGCAACGAAAATGAGTTGTCAATTTGGTCTAACCCGGATCCATGACCGGTGGTCCACACTTTTGTAGCTATTTGAAATTTCGAGGGATCGTTTTCTTGAATTGCCAATCCCAATACTTTTTCTGCGTTGCCATACATTGGTGAGGAATCAACAAGGGTTACCCCATTCATTTGACATTCTTCGACTATTTTACTTCGAATCGAGAAAACTTCTGGGGTTGAATCATCTACATCAAAAGTCCTGGATGTTCCCATGCCTACAACAGGGAATTCTATTCCTCTTATTTTTCTGAATAACATTTGATACACCTAATTTTTGTTTTTTAGTAGTACATGCCTTCTGTTGAAAGTGTGTTGCCTTACTTCAGTGGCCCATCTACCTTTATCTACTGCTGCAGCCCATTCTGGGGATGTTAGAACCTTTGGGTCTGCTATTTCATATATTGCTGTGTGCTTTGGTTGGTTTTCTATAATTATTTCTTGCTCTACTCCTCCGATCACCATTTTTAATGGCTCCGTGGTAAATCTAGCTATGGCTAATACCCCAGGTACCTCGGACAGGTATGGTATATGTTCCTTGTCGTATACTTCATCAAATAGAGCCTCCTTGTCTTGTGGCACATCCATTGCAGCAGAGAAATAGTATTTTCCGTTCATTTGCTAACTCCTATGAGTAACTAAAAGTTTATAAAGTTGATTGCATGTCTAATGTCCGAATCTGTCACCTACCTTCAATCCGTGGGATTCGACAAAATCTGAGGCCATAATTTTTGATTCTCTGTCCACTTTAACCCTGCCTATATTGATGGCACCGCCTGAAACGGACAGACTGAACGACTCATCGGATATTTTCGTTACGGTGCCCGGGGGGTGGTCATGCTTGGTGGATTCAAAAGATGTGTTGAATAAACAGACTGATTTTTTGTTCCATAACGTATTGGCTCCAGGACTGGGATCAGACCCTCTAATTAAATTGTAGATTTCCTTACCAGGTTTACTCCAATCTATGACCACGTCAGTTGATCTGCACCACCCCTCGTAAGTGGCTTTACTATGATCTTGTTGAATTTGGGGGGCGGTACCATTTTTAACCATTTCTACTGCTTCAACCATTGCTTCCACTCCAGCGGGGTAGAGCTTGCCAAAATAAACTGATCCTAAAGTGTCAGTTTCAGTAATTTCAAATTCCTTCTGCAAAAGTATTGGACCTGTGTCCAAACCTTTGTCTGGCCAGAAAATTGTGAGTCCAGTTTTAGATTGCCCTTGGATAATTGGCCAATTAATCGAACTGGGACCTCTGTGTTCAGGAAGTAAGGATGGGTGATACTGGATAGTTCCTAAACTAGGCGATTCAAGCATTTCATCTGGGACGATATCGGTAACAAATGCCATCACACATAGGTCTATGTTTAGAGACAAAAATTCATTGATTGCATCTTCATCTCGCATTCTTTTGTATTGGAATACGGGTATTTGATGTTCTATTGCAGCAGATTTTATCGGATCTTCAGGTCTACCAGGATTGTCTGGGGGACATAGAACTGCGGCTACGTTTTCGTTTTTATTCACCAGTGCGGTTAAAACATCTTTTCCAAAGGCAGCTTGTCCTATTATCGCGATTTTCATATCAATATCTCCTATATGGTCTTTTGGGAGGTATAGTCCATGCTGGAATATAACACATCAATTGACCGTACCTCTGTGCGAACATAACATGGGAGCAGGTAATTTTAGATTCAATTAGATATACAAATGTTTTAGAGAAGAGGTTAATTTGGGTGAAGGTAAAAAATCTATGTCTCCCTTGTCAGGTCTTAGGGTCCTTGGAGTGACTGTTTATTTAGCAGGACCATTTGCGATGATGAATTTGGCTAGATTGGGGGCAGAGTGTGTAAAAGTAGAAATGCCAGGTGCTGGAGATCCGTCTAGAGGAAACGGGCCCTTTGCTTCTCCCGATGGATATGTGGAAACTCAGGAGTCTGAAAAACATCTTTCTACTCGGTTTCTTAAGAGAGCCCAAGGTTTGAAAAGCGTTACTTTGAATTTAAAAGACCCAAAAGGCTTGGAAATGTTTATGGAGCTAGTGAAAAGGTCAGATGTATTAGTTGAAAATTTATCGCCCGGAGCTATGGAAAGATTAGGTTTGGGTTATGAGGAAGTAACAAAAGTTAACCCTGGAATTATCTACACCTCTATTTCAGGATATGGTCAATCCGGCCCGCATTCGCATCGAAAGGCTCATGATCCACAAATTCAAGGCATGAGTGGTCTTATGGATATAAACGGATCAGAGAGTGAACCGCCCACTAGAGTTGGGTTCTATATTGGAGATTTGGTAACACCTCTTTTTGCCTGCTACTCGGTCCTTGCGGCGCTCAGAGAAAAAGATAGGACCGGACATGGTCAATATTTGGATGTGTCTATGATGGATTCATTAACCTCTCTAATGTTTATGGAAAACTTAGAGGAGGCCATTATGTATGGTGAACCACTTAGGCAGGGAAATAATAGTCGTGGAGGTCCGATGGGACTCTATCACACTAAGGATGGAGATATCACTTTAACCGTTGCTAGTGATGATCAGTGGAATAGATTGGCCAAAGCGTTAGAGGCTCCGGATTTGATGGTAAATCCTAAATTTTCGACCTTTATTGAACGAAATCGAAATGTTGTCGAGGCTAGAGCGGAAGTGCAGAGACTACTTGATCGCTACACAAGAAGTGAGGCGATAGAATTATTAGAGGAAAATAAAGTTCCTTGTGGGTTGGTAAGAACTGTACCGGAAGTAATAGAAGATTCACATTTTTGGGATCGAGGAACTCTTCAACCAATGAAAAGTTCAGCTTTTTCTGATGCCGTTCCGGGAATCGCGTCAGGATTTCCCGTTCATTTTTCTGGTGGTGAATTGCCTCAGTCAAAAGGTGCTCCTATGTTAGGGGAGCACAACCATGAGATATATCATGATGTTCTTGGAATTAGCTCGGAAGATCTTGAAGAATATGAACGAAATGGAATTATTTGAAATTAATTAAAAAGTGAGGAATTGATGAGAGATCAAGCTAAACCTTTGCGGACCATGCTCTATGTGCCTGCTAACAAGGAAGATTGGGTTAGGAAAGCACCAAAATACGGTGCGGATGCTCTCATATTAGATATTGAAGATTCTGTGCCTTTGGATGAGAAGCAAAACGCACGGGAAATTGTATCTAGAATGGTTCCTGAATTGGCTGCCCAGGGTATAACAGTATTGGTGAGAGTTAATGACATTGATACAGGACTTACTGGCGAAGATGTGGCTTACGCAGTTCAAGAAGGCCTCTATGCCATTACCCTCCCGATGGTAAAAGGACCCTCAGATGTAAAAACACTTGATGACCTTATTTCTAGTGAAGAAAAGAATAAAGGTATAGATTCGGGGAAAATACTGATTGACCCTGGCTTGGAAACAGCTACAGGGCTAAGATTTGCTTATGAAGTCGGAATTTCATCAGATCGAATTGCTCATATGGGAGCTGGTGGTGGAAGAGGGGGAGACATAGCGAGGGCTGTAGGATACCAATGGACTCCTGAAGGTACAGAAACTTTATTTATCCGTTCAAAGGTACTACTAGATGCTCGAGCAGCTGGGGTGCCGTATCCACTGACTGGTCTGTGGCAAGATATACATGATCATAAGGGGTTAAGAGCCTTTGCTCAACATTCAAGAGAGTTAGGTTATAACGGAATGACCGTTATACATCCGTCTCACGTTCCCATAGTGAATGAAATATTTTCTCCAAGTAAAGAGGAGATAAGTGAATGGCAAGGCTTAGTTGCATCAATGAAGGAAATTAGAGAGCGCGGTGGAGCTGCTGTTTCCTTCCAAGGGGGCATGGTTGATATTGCCCATGAGAAGACGGCCTTGGAGATGCTTGATATGGCTCGTGCCTTAGGTTTGTTGGATGATTAAGCAGACTTACTGATGATTTCATTCACTGATTGATCAATCAGTTCTTTTAAAGTTTCGCTAGGAGTTCCATCTTCATTCCAATGGTCTCCCCAAGAGTAAATTGACTTGGTGGCGACATCGGCTCCTAAGGTTCTGATCATTGGAGCTAACCCATGCTCAATTGATAAAGTGTGTGCTGCAGATCCTCCAGTTTGGATAGGTAATACCAGCTTACCGGACAGGGAATTTTCCGGAAATTGATCAAAAAACGTTTTTATTAAACCTGTATAGGTCGCTCTGTAGGTTGGTGTGGCAGCTATGATCACATTGGAATTAAGGACGTGTTCAATGGAAGCATTTAATGTTTCATCTTTACTTCTTAACAACAGTGCACTTGACGAAATCTTGGATAAATCCACCATTGTTGTGTCCCAATGTTGTTTGGGGAGCTTATCGATAAAAAGATGTGCTATTTTTTCAGATGATGAACCTGGAAAGGGGCTTCCCAATACCGTGGATAATATTTTCATAACAGGTGTTTTCCAGTCACTACATTTCTTTTATGATAATTGTCGACCGATTCTTTCAAATGAGGAATTAGTTCTTTACCCCAATAAACGGCGTCGTTATATGCATCAAAGCCTCGTACTAATAACGTAGAACATCCTAATTTGTAGTACTTCAAAAGTGAATCAGATACTTGTTCTGCGGTGCCTACGAGTGCTGTGGTATTTCCTGCACCTCCAGTAGCCGCCGCGATGGGAGTGTAAAGCCGATCATCCAAGATTTCTCCATCTTTTGCGAAGTCTACAAGGCGCTGAGACCCCACAGATTCCAATCTTTCCTTTCCCATACCATGCATTGAATTCTGGTTGGTTTTCAAAACATTTTCTAGAGTGGAATGAGCAATATCCCAAGCTTCGGATTCAGTATCAGCCACTATTGGTCTCGTCGAAACGGAAAATTTTACAGATTTTGGATTTCTTCCAACTCTTCTTACTCTGTCGGTGAATAATTTAATTTTTTTTTCGACTTCTTTGAGAGGTTCTCCCCACATAGCATATACGTTGCATTCCTTCGCGCCCACTTCTAATGCAGCCTCAGAGGCTCCACCAAAATACAAAGGAATATGTGGTTGCTGGAAGCAGTCAAAATCACTTTTCGCTTGTTCAAAATTATAGAATTCACCCTTGTGGTCGACGGGTACCTTTGATGTCCATAAGGTTCTAAGAATATTCATAAATTCTCCTGACCTTCTATATCTGGCATCATGATCCAGAAAATCACCATCACGTCTTTGTTCCAAGTCTCCGCCCCCGCTTATGATGTGTAGAGCAATTCTTCCCTGTGTTAATTGATCAACAGTAGCTGCTTTTCTGCTCAAAACTGTTGGACTTACAAATCCAGGGCGATGAGCGACTAGGAATCCAAGGTTTTCAGTATTGGCTGCTGCATGCATCGCGACAATAAATCCGTCCGCAGATGAAGATGTGTATCCCACCAAAACTTTATCGAAGCCACTATTTTCATGAGCTTTGGCAAAATCAGAGATATAATCTCCATCCACGCCGCCGCCGATAACATGAACCTCTGCACCTTTACTTCCAGTACCCTCTCTTACTGCGCCAATCATTCCGATTATTTCAAGTTCCACAAATTTATCCTAAATTATCTAAATGTATTGCGGCAGTATATGTTCTGAAAATAGATTAATCGAGTTCATAGCAGTTTTGTGGTCGATATCTCCCCATTGAAATGAACATACAAAATAGTTCGCACCAGTTTCAATGTATTCTTCCAAATAACGTTTCACAGACTTCGGAGAACCTGCCAAAGCGACACCTCCTAATCGTGTAGGGTCCTTTCGGTTTGATTGTTGATCGAATCGTTCTATTTCCGCTTCTATGTCTTTTCTGGTTTCCCTATTCGGAAGATTGGCTGGTCTGTCTCCCACGAACCCAAATGAGCCATCCTTTGAAGATTGGAACTGTTCCAATCCCCTTTTTTCAGCTTCTATTCGGCGAGGAGCTGCTAAGTTCCATTTATATTTTTCCCAAGCTGGAGTAGCTATATTTATCGCTTTTTCATCTGAATCGGCCACAACCATATGGACGACAAGGCCAATTTTAGGATCTTGCCCTTGATCGTTCAATGATCCTTCTCCGTGAGTTTTATTCCACACCTCTTTATATCTTTTGGTTTCAGTCTTGAGACTTTCTAGAGTACCGACAATCACAGTGTTCATTCCTTCTAGGGCGGCTGTTTCCGCGTTTCTCATATACCACAGTGGTGGGTATGGTTTCTGGATAGGTTCTAATCTCATTGGAAGATTGTCATACTGGTGGAATTGACCTTGGTAATTTAGATTTTCTGAACTGAGACCTTTTTTTATCACCTCTAAAGTTTCAAGGTATCTCTGGTAATTCTTATCAGAATCGTCATCTTGTCCCCAAAAAAAAGCTTCCATTACACCTCCTCTCCCGACACCGATTTCTACTCTCCCGTTGCTTAGATGGTCCAACATACTGATTTCTTCTATCAACCTGAGTGGGTGATGAAGAGGTAATACATAAACGCATGGAGCTAGTTTTATTTGTGAGGTTCGTTGCGATGCCGCAGCTAAAAAAACGTTTTGAGAAGGAGCCAAACTATGCACAGCAGGAGTATGATGCTCGGCCAAATGGTATGCGTAAAATCCTTTTTGATCTAAAAGCTCTATTTGCTGCATCCGAAGTCGATAGACTTCGTTTAGGGCCATATTTGAAACTGGTTCTATGTGATCAAAAACGCCAAATTTTAATGTCAATTAACTCTCCTAACTTTCCTTCCAGAAAATTAAATCAACTGGAAGATTTGTAGGTAGATATAATACTAGCTATATAATCATCTGTGTTATGAGGAACTACTGAACCACAGGGAGAAGGATAGATGGCTGACTTAAGAGACGATGAACAGTATCGGGATAAATTAACTCCCATGCAATATGAAGTTACTCGCAATAAAGCAACGGAAAGAGCCTTTACAGGTGAGTATTGGAACACCACTGAAGATGGTACATATCTATGCGTATGTTGTGGCGAGGAATTATTCTCATCAGATACTAAATATGATTCGATGTGTGGATGGCCCAGTTTTTATCAACCCCTAGTTGAGGAACAGATAGAGGAGGAAGTGGACACCACTTTAGGCATGGTCCGTACCGAAGTTATATGTAAATCATGCGGAGCTCATCTTGGGCATGTTTTTCCGGATGGTCCTGAGCCAACAGGGTTGCGATATTGTATAAATTCAGCCTCTTTGGATCTGAGGAAGGACGAATAGCTTAAGCATCAATTGACCATTTGAGAGAATATGGGCTTCAGCTTGTTTCTTGCCTCAGATTGGGATACAGAGTCTTCAGCTTCATAAATGGGAACATTTTCATCGGGGTCTGACTCTAGATCGTGCAGTTCACCAGTTTCGTATAACTTCCATCTGTGATCCCGAAGAAACCTTATTTTTCTTACATCATTTAGCCCGTGCCTTCTGTTCATGGGTTCATAATGGAAGAACATCCAGTCTCGGGGGGTTCCTTTATCTCCCTGTAATTGAGGAAAAAATGATCTTCCATCAATTAGGTATCCTTCTGGGAAATTTAACCCGGCAGCTTCAAAAATAGTTGGTAGGAAATCGGTGGCTTCAATCAAATCAGTTTGAACAGTTTCAGCAGGAATTGTGCCTGGCATTAAGCAAATAAGAGGTACATGGGTACCTCTGTCATTGGTTTTTCCTTTACCTCCACATATCTCATTGTGTTCATGCATCATGGAGCAAACGTCGTCTGGGCTTCCATTGTCTCCAAGATATATAACCAAGGTGTCTTGTTGGAGTCCTTGGCTTTCTAGATATTCCATTAACCTGCCGATAACTTTATCGTGGTATTCCACCATGTCTCTGTAAAATTTGGGGTCATCTTGCCAAGATCCATCTTCTAGTTCTGCCCAGGTTTTTGCACCTAGCGAACGGTTAGAAGGAGGATCAAAAGAGTCCCATTCAGGACTATCTGGTGTTGGTTCATGTGGTTTGTGTGTAGCTGCCATCGGCCAGTACACGAAAAATGGTTTATCGTCGTCTTTTTTCCTTTCTATGAAATCTATGATGTAATCGCAGAATATATCTTCCCCGTATTTGCCTTTGGTATCGGTTCTAAATGCGCCGTTTTCATATATTACCGGGTCTTTATATCTGGAACCTTTGTCCTCTGTATGGTGAGGGTGCCATACACAAAATTCATCAAAGCCTGCGTCTTCTATTTGCTGTCCGGAAGATCGTTCTTCTGGGAATTGATCTGGTGGGTTGTAGGAGTAGAGTTGCCATTTTCCTGAGATGCATGTGTTGTAACCGGCATCAGTAAGAAGATGACCAAAAGTTACTTCATCTGGTTTTATTAAGCCGAAGCCGATGTAATTCCTGAAATTATATTTACCGGTCATTAATGACAGTCTCGTAGGAGTACAGAGTGGCATAACGTGAGCGTTTTCAAACCGCATACCTTTTTCCGCCATAGAATCAATGAAAGGGGTTTTATATGAGGTGCCACCGTTTGCCCCGATTACTTCATATCCCAAATCATCTGACATTATTAAAACTATATTTGGTTGCTTTGACATAGGTTTCCTACTTTACTCGTTTTCAAATTGAAGTATTGGTCTAATGATTATCTCAATGGCTTTGGCAATCCTAGATTTTCTCTCATTGTGGTAGTTGTGTATTCACTTTGAACAATTCCCATGTTTTGAAGTTGCGGGACTACCATTTGGACGAAATCTTCGTATGCACCAGGTATATGAGTGGCTGCTATCATAAATCCATCGCAAGCACCTTCTGTAAACCATTCTGACATATCTTCTGCAATATTATCAGGAGTGCCACAAAAAACAGGTAGTTCTTGAATGGTTCCTCTGTTGCTAGCTTCTATGAATTCAGAAACTGTGGGTTCCTTGTCGCCCCGCATGAAGTGCTCCGCGAGTCCTCTTGAACCAGATATGCCGTCAAGTTCTTGAGGGGTAAGCTTATGATCCATTTCATAGGTTCCAAAATCAAAGTTAAGAAGTTCTGACAGAAGGGTTAATTTATCAGTGGTGGTTGCTAGGCTTTCAATCAATTCCATTTTCTTTGTCGCTGATTCTGGGGTAGTACCAGGAATTGCATAGGCTGCTGTAACTATTTTTATGTCTTTAGGGTCTCTACCAAATTTTTCAGCTCTTCTCCGTATATCTTTCCCAATACTTTTGCCTTCTTCTGGGGTTTTGAAAATCGCGAAAATAACCTCTCCCCATTTGGCAGCAAAGTCTCTGCCTCTAGAACTTTGACCAGCCTGCATAACAACAGGGTGACCTTGGGGCGGCCGAGGCACAGTCAGAGGGCCTCTAGATTTTACGTATGATCCCTCATACTCGAGCCTCCGAACTTTATTTGGATCTGCAAATATTCCCTTGTCCTTGTCCAGTATTATTGCGTCATCTGCCCACGTGTCCCATAGGCCTTCTATTGCTTCCATTACCTCATCAGCCTGATCGTAACGTTGATCGTGGTCCAGGTGGTTTTCCAAACCAAAATTTTGGGCCTCTTCGTCATTGAGGGAAGTTACGACGTTCCATCCAACTCTTCCATTCGTCATGTGGTCCAAAGTAGCGAATAACCGGGCTATATGAAAAGGCTCATGATAGGTGGTTGAATAGGTCGCCCCAATTCCGAGGTTTTTAGTTGACATAGCCATAGCCATAACAATGGGGATAAGATCAAATTTTACAACCCTTACTCCGTGCAACAATGAATCTTTTACAGAATCTTTATAGATCCCAGGCATCGCCAGACGATCATCAATGAAGGCAAAATGAAATTTCCCATCTTCTAGAATTCTGGCTATTCGCTGAAAATATTCAGCGTTCAGGAAATCTGACATTGTTTCAGGATGCCTCCAAGAAGCGGCATAATTGGAACAATTTGCAGCTTGCATGAAAGCACCTAGAATCATCTTTTGGTTTTTGTCACCGGGCATATTTGTTCTAACTTTAGAAGTCATTAATTAGTTGATTGGAAATAAGGCACAGAACATTTATGGTAACCGGTTTTGACTTACATATCGAATTTGTATTAAAAGCTATGGTTTCTTTTCGGGTTCTATAACTCTCATACTTTCCCATTTGCCCGATTTAAATCGGAGAGAATAAATAAATCCAAGGCATGTGATGTAGGCGAGACCGGAAGTCCAAGCCGCATTTAGACCTAAATTAAAGACTTCTATTATTAAAAAAGTAGGTGCTATCAACACTAGTGAGGCTGTGATACATATAGTAAGCATGATAAAGGCGGTGTCTCCGGCCCCTTTAAGAGCAGAGGAACATATTATTGCGAAGGAATCAAATATTGACCATAGGGCCAGAAATCTCATAGCAACTAGTGCAAGACTTTTTATGGATTCAAACTCGTTGGGGTCGGCTTTTGCAGAAAACGGGTAGATAAACACCGTAGGTATCAGAAGGTATAGCAAAGCAAGGATTGTCATGTATGTAAATGACATTTGCAGGGCAGAAAAAGTGGCAATTTTTGCTTTCGCCGGATGATTAGCACCTAAGGATTGTCCTACTAAAATAGATACTGTTATTCCTAAGCCTATCATAGGCATAAAGGCCAACATACTTATGTTAAATGCTATGTTTGAAGCTGCCAATTCAGTATCACCAAGTCTACCAATAAGTAATATGAAGGCTGAAAAGGCTGCTATATCGAGGAAAAATTGGACTCCATTGGGTAATCCATATCTGATTAGTCTCTTAAAGAGGTTCAGTTCGAATTTCCAGCCAGATATAGTTTTGTATTTTGAGTTGTTTTCCTTGGAAAAAGCTAAATAAGCCAGTATTAGAAAATTGATCATTCCAGATATGAATGTTGACAGACCTGCTCCCCTTATTCCCATTTCAGGCATTCCTAGATTCCCAAAAATAAGTAGATAATTGAGGACAATATTCACTGCAGTTGCCGCAAAACTTGCCCACATAACTGGGTATGTTTTGCCACGACCACTGAAAAATCCAGCCAACGTTGCCTGTGCTACGGGAAATATTCCTCCCAAAGTAAGAAATATCCAGTACTCTGACTCTAAAATTTGTACTTCTGGACTGTGTCCTATAAAAGAAAATATTGGTTTTGAAAACAATGCGGTGCATGCGAGTAAGAGTCCACCAATAAGGGCAAAATACATTCCTTGCCACATTGCTGGTCCCACTCTTTCGGGCCGTGAGGCTCCTATATATTGGGCTATGAAAGTACTTACGTAACCTGATGTACCCATAAATAGACTAATCAAAGTGAAACTTAGGATTCCAGTGGGTAAGGCTGCCGCTAGAGCTTCTGTTGAATACCAAGACAAAAACATTCGGTCTATGAATTGTTGTACGGACCAGGACCCGGTACTCAAAATCAAGGGGAATGCGATATTAAGGACATGGAAATATCCGTTTTCCTGGTGCCACCGTTGTGAAAAAGCGGATTTAAGGTCAGTTAAAGTCAGGTTGATCTACTCCCAAAGCTGAAATATCGAAAACGGTAGCCAAATAAGTTTATCTTCAAGGTGGTTGGAATGTGAACTATCAATTTTTACATCAAAGTGGGGAGTATATCGAACTGGGCAACGATTTATAGGTGCTGATAAACTAATTATCTGGCACTAACTCAACATTTAAGGAGATACCATTGAGGCAAA
>CENY01171427.1_pt1 | contig 17309 bp, 17 predicted proteins | sample 356181 | NCBI WGS metagenome assembly CENY01 (sample SAMEA2619840, study PRJEB7988) | marine metagenome | isolation source: saline water (ENVO:00002010), including
AGGCAGTGCGGCGAGTTTGTAGCCGAGCCGCGCCCCCGTTCAAGTTGCGACCCCACCGGAAACTTTCCTTTGCGTGAGATTGGCGCGGCCTGGCAGCGAGTGCCCGCGACCGATCCTATTCTAGAGACGCCACAATCGCCTGCGCCGCGCGCATGGCGAAGTCCTCCCTATAAAGCATTTCCAGCGTCGCTAGCCCTCCCGGGTTCGCCACGTTCACCTCCATCAAGTAGTCGCCTACCACGTCAATGGCGGCAAAGCGCACATGCTCGCAGAGCAACTGCTCCGCCAGCTCGGCAACCAGTGTTTCCTGTGGGGATGTCAACGCTGCGCGCGCGGTGGTCGCACCCAGCTCCAGATTCGCGTGGACGCCATCGGCCGGCACGCGCAGGTAGCTGCCGAGCAGCTGGCCGGCGGCCACCAGCGTGCGAATTTCTCCCTGGGCAACCTCGGGCACGAATCGTTGCACCTGGCAATAGCGGGGATCGGCGTTGTCGGGGGAGATGAGGTGTTGCAACGTAGGGCGCGGGTCTTCGCCGGCGCGCACCAGGGTAACGTCGCGGCCGTAGCTGCCCGCCGTGGGTTTGATGACCCAATCGCCTCCCTGGGCGATGATGGCGGTCAACGCATCCACGTCGTTGTGGGTGTGGGTTTCGGGCATGTGCGACAGCCACCGGTGCTTGCCGTGCAGGAAGGTCAGCGCCCGCGGGCCGGTGACCAACTGGCCGGCAGGAATCAGATCCAGTAGCTGCATGCGATCGAAGAATGAGATTTCAGGACCGAATCCCAGCGGCCAGATCAGCGTCACCTCCTGCGGTGTCAGGTGTGCGAAACGGGGCTCGCCGGCCTGCAGGTGGACGCTGTCATGCGGTAACTCCAGAACTTCCCAGCCCAGGGCGGCAAACGCCTGGGGAAGCCGGGTGTGATTGTCGTTCCTGGCCTGGCTGACATCGCCCAGCAGGAACAGGACTCGTTGCCTCTGTGCGTGTGTGTTCATGCCGCCTTGTTGAGCCCTTGGTTGCTGGCAGGCGGGGTGGCCCGCTGTGCTAAAATTGCTCGGCTATGAGTGCCGAAACCACCCTACCAGATTACTCACTGCCCGAAGAGCAGGTGCCCATGTTTTTCCCCGAGGTGCTCGCCGAGAGTGATGTGGCGGCGCTCAAGGAAGAGATCGCGGGGCTTCTGAAAGCTCGTAATGCGGTGCTGGTTGCCCACTACTACGTAGACGGGCACGTGCAGGATCTGGCCGAGGAAACTGGTGGCTGCGTGTCCGATTCGTTGGAAATGGCGCGCTTCGGTCGTGATCACGACGCACCCACCCTGGTGGTGGCCGGTGTCCGGTTCATGGGCGAATCCGCCAAGATTCTCTCGCCAGACAAGCAGGTAGTAATGCCCACGCTGGCAGCGGAATGCTCGCTCGACCTGGGCTGCCCGCCGGACGAGTTCGAGGCGTTCTGTAAGGCTAACCCCGATCGCACGGTAGTGGTTTATGCCAACACCTCCGCCAAGGTGAAGGCGCTATCTGATTGGGTGGTCACCAGCAGTGTGGCGCTGCCCATCGTGGAGTCGCTGGACGCCAAGGGCGAGAAGATTTTATGGGCGCCGGACAAACACCTGGGGCGTTACATTCAGCATCAGACGGGCGCGGACATGCTGCTTTGGAGTGGCGCCTGTGTGGTGCACGAGGAGTTCAAGTCCAAAGCCCTGTTTGATCTGAAGGCCGTGTATCCAGACGCGGGGGTGCTGGTGCATCCGGAGTCGCCGGCTGCCGTCATCGACATTGCCGATGCGGTAGGTAGCACCAGCCAGATACTCGCGGCGGCTCGAGATCTGCCCCACGAGATGTTCATCGTGGCCACCGACCGGGGGCTGTTTCACAAGCTCCGGCAACGCAATCCCGACAAGCGCTTTATCGAGGCTCCCACGGCAGGGGACGGCGCTACCTGTCGAAGTTGCGCCCACTGCCCGTGGATGGCCATGAACGAGTTGAGCAAGGTGGCTGAGGTGCTACGCGATGAATCCGCCATGCGCGACAAGGAGATCCGTATCGACCCCGACATCGCCAAGCGCGCCATGGTGCCGCTGCAGCGCATGCTGGACTTTCCGCGCTAGCGCGAACCCCATAGGAAACCTGGGCTTGCGGGCTGCTAGGAGCGCGCTACGCGCAGCGCCGTGCGCAGATCGTCGATGCGTTGGTTGAGCTTGGCGTAGGAGGGCGCATCCTGGCGGCTCACCAGGCGCAGCGCGTATTCCAGGTGAGAAATGGCTTTCTGGTAAGCCCCATGCAGGGCGTAGAACTCGGCGCGCGCCTTGTGCACACCGATGATGTTGCCCGCCTTGCCCGACACCTCCGCCAGGTTGTACCACACGTCCACGTCCTGGGAATTCACCAGGCTCTGGCGCAGTAGCACTTCCTCTGCTTTGTCGTATTGCTGGCCCTTGGTGAGCGAATCCGCGTACAAGGCGGCCAGTGGGGCGTTGTCCGGGTTGATGCTCAGGTGGTGTGAGAGCAGCCGGTTGGCCTGGTCGAATTTCTCTGCGGCGATGAGCAGCTCGGCGTAGGTGCAGATATAGAGGATCTTGTGGGGGTTACTGGTGAACAGCGCGTCCCCTTCGGCGATGGCCTCGCGATGCTTGTTGGCCCGCGACTTGGCCAGCGCCAGCCCGTAGCGAGCAGCGGTTGAGTCTGGATTGTCGCGCACGGCCTTGGTGAATTGGGTGACCGCAATGGTAGGTGAGTCGGCGTAGTGCACCTGGGCGCGGCTGCGCATCAATGCATATTCTTCCGAATCGGCGTAAGTGCCCCGGCCGTACTCCCGCGCCTGGCTCTTGGCATCGGCGATGCGCGTTTCGCTCAGCGGGTGGGTGAGCAGGAATTCGGGCGGCGTGCGGGTGAATCGATAGCTCTGCTGCATGCGCTCGAACATGCGTGCCATCCCGTCCGGGTCGAAGCCGGCGCGGGCCAGGGTAGACAGCCCGATCCGATCCGCCTCGCTCTCTCGGCTGCGGCTGTAGCTCAGGTAGCTCGACTGGGCTGCGGCCTGTGAGGCTGACAAGGCGGCCATGCCGGCGTCGCCCCCGCCCAGCACGCCGATGGCGATGGCGGCAATCAGCGAGGCCACCGTGGGCAGGGTTTTGGAGCGTGATTCCTCCACACCCCGGGCAAAGTGCCGTTGGCTCAGGTGCGCCAGCTCGTGTGCCATTACTGAAGCGTACTCGTGGATGTCCTGAGCGTGCAGCATCAGGCCGAGGTTCACGCCCACCACCCCGCCGGGCGCGGCGAAGGCGTTGATCTGCTCGCTGTCGATGAGGGCGACCCCCTGCAGGTTTTCCTTGAGCTGCGAGTGCTGCACCAGGTCGTGCAGCTGGCCGGCCACGTAGTACTTGAGGATGGGGTCGCTCACCGTGGGCAGGCCGGCGTTGATCTGCTTCATGAAATCGCGCCCGATCTGGCGCTCCATAGCCGGCGAGATGAGGCTGGACGACGCATCTCCCAGTACCGGCAGATCGCTGCCCACGTCGGCCCGCGGTGCGGTGCCCGAGAGGCACGCGCTCAGAAAAAAGCCAAGCAGAATGCGCACTTGCGGCGATGTTGTTGAGCGGCTCATTGAGTTCATCTTACTTCATGGACGCCGGCTCGCGACAAAAAGTTCAAAACCCTTATCATAGCCTCACCCTGGACTGGATCGACCCATGAGCGAGCCTGACGTTCTCGACGTGACGGGGCTGAACTGCCCCATGCCCCTGCTCAAGGCCAAAAAAGCGCTGAACGAGATGGCACCCGACAGCCTGCTCAAAGTGCTGGCCACCGACCCCGGATCGGTGCGGGATTTTGAGGTATTCGCGCAACAAAGCGGCAATGCTTTGGTGGAATCTTCCATGGACGGCGATACTTATATATACATGCTGCGTAAGAAATCGGCCTGAATGCGCTTTCTAGAGGTCATCGGCGGTTGGGTCAACCGGCACTTTTCCAACGAAGAAGCCATCTACCTGGTGGTCATGCTGGTGGCCGCATTTGCTTTGCTGTTCATGCTTGGTGGGGTGCTGGCGCCGGTGCTCACCGGCCTGGTAGTGGCCTTTCTGCTGGTTGGGCTCGTGAAGCGGCTGGTGGACTTGGGCGTGCCGGAACTGGTGAGCGTGCATGTGGTGTTCATCCTGTTCCTGGGCGCCATGGTTGCGCTTGGGGTGTTTCTCATCCCACTGGTGTGGCAGCAGCTGCGTGCGATGGTAGTGGGGCTGCCGGGCGGCTTCGAGCAGGTACGTGATCTGCTGCTGAGTTTCGCCGAGCGCTACCCCGACTTCGTTACCAGAACACAGGTGGACCAATGGCTATCTGGCCTTACCAACGACGTGGCGAATTTCAGCGGTACCCTCGTCAACACTTTGCTCAATGAAATCCCGGAAGTGGTGGCGCTCATGCTGTATGCGGTGATCGTGCCGTTTTCGGTGTATTTCTTTTTGAAGGACCGTCGCAAGCTCATCGCCTGGTTCGTGTCTCTGCTGCCCAGCCAGCGCCCGCTGCTAAACAGCGTGGGCGACGAGATGAACGTGCAGCTTGCAAACTACGTGCGGGGCAAGTTCTTGGAGATCCTTATTGTAGGCTCCGTCACCTATGTCACCTTCACGCTGTTCGGCTTGAATTACGCTGCCTTGTTGGCCGTGCTGGTAGGGCTTTCGGTTCTGATACCGTTTATCGGTGCCGCGGTGGTGACCATTCCCGTGGCACTGGTGGCTACCGTGCAGTTTGGCTGGTCGCTCAGCTTCGCTGGTGTGTTCGGCGCGTATCTGGTGATTCAGTTTCTCGACGGCAACTTTCTGGTGCCGCTGCTGTTCTCAAATGCGGTCAACCTGCATCCCATCACCATCGTCTCGGCCGTTCTGGCGTTTGGCGGGTTATGGGGCGTGTGGGGGGTGTTGTTCGCCATTCCTTTGGCCACCCTGATCAAGGCGATCTATACGGCCTGGCCGCGCCAGGACGACGAAGTGGTGGTTGAGAGCCCGTGAACGGCTCAAGTACCATGCGCACTGCCCGTGCCGCGGTGGCGCGGGATTCATTCGTGACAATGGCTGTATGAGGGGGAAAGCAAATGTTCAGCGGTAGCATCGTTGCCCTGATCACCCCAATGACGGCGTCGTTTGAGGTGGACTGGGACGCTCTGGTGGGGCTCATCGAGTGGCACCTGGAGCAGGGCACCAACGGCATCGTGCCGGTGGGTACCACGGGCGAGTCGGCGACCCTGACCGTTCCCGAGCATTTGGAGGTGATTCGCCGCACGGTTGAGGTGGTGGGCGGGCGCGTGCCCGTCATAGCCGGTACCGGCGCCAATGCCACGGACGAAGCCATCCATCTCACCCGCGAAGCCAAATCCCTGGGGGCAGATGCCTCCCTCTCCGTTACCCCCTACTACAACCGACCCACCCAGGAAGGCCTGTATCAGCACTACAAGGCCATTGCCGAGGCGGTGGACATTCCCATCGTTCTCTACAACGTGCCGCCCCGCACCGGCTGCGACATGAGCGCCGAGACGGTGGCGCGTCTGGCACCTGTCGCCAACATCGTGGCGGTGAAGGAAGCCTGCGGCGACTACAGCCGGGTGGGTGAGATCAAAGGCATGACGCCGGACGAATTCTGCGTGCTCTCCGGTGAAGACGGCCAGACGTTGAAGATGTTCGAGCTGGGTGCTGCGGGCTGCATCTCGGTTACCGCCAACGTGCTGCCCAAAAAGATGGCTGAGTTCTGTGCCGCCTATCTTTCCGGTGATCATGCACGTGCTCAGGCGCTGGATGCCGAGCTGCAGCCAATTCACGAGATACTCTTCGTGGAGTCGAGCCCGACGCCCACCAAGTGGGCCCTCTACCAGATGGGCAAGGTCGACCGCGGCATTCGCATGCCGCTGTTGGAACTCACCGCCGGCCACCGTGAGCAACTGGTGGCGCGGCTTAAGACTGTGGGGGCCCTGTAATGCGCGTATGGATCTCCGCTGGCACCTTGTTCGTGCTGGCAGCCTGTTCGGGGTTCAACGACGACGAGGGCATGTTCGTCAACAAGGCCGACGACTACCTGGACGCGACGGAGCGCCATGGCCTCGTCATCCCGGAAGACCTGGACCCGTTTCGAGTGCAGGACCCGTTCCCCATTCCATCCAGTCCCGTGCAGAGCAATCCGGAGTTCTACCCCGGCCGGCCGCCGCAGCCCAGCGCCCTGTATGCCAACGACAACCGCGACGAAGTGCGCCTGCAGCGGCTGGGAGGACGGGTATGGCTCGCGGTGCCTGAGTCTCCTGATACCGTCTGGCCCAAGATCAAGCAGTTTCTGGCGGAAAACGGCGTGAACGTAGTGCGCGAGGTAGGCCGGGACGGCCGCCTGGACAGTGAGTGGATGATTATCGAGAACACCACGTACCGGGACGTCGTCCGCATGACGCTGCGCGATGAGCGAGACGCGGCTGCGGTTTCGGAGGGGCGCGATCGCATCATGATCCGCGTTGAGCGAGGCATGCGCGAACGCACCGCCGAGGTGCATCTGCGACACGAAAACGACGCTGACGGCATGGATGACCCTTCGCGGCCGTTCAACAGCATCGTTTCGGACATCGTCACCGTCGAGCGCGAAATGCTTAATGAAATCGGAGCCTACATCGCGGCCAAGGTGGCGGAGCAGACCGTCTCCATGGTCGCCCAGGAAATCCGCTCCGGCGCCAAGTCCGAAGTGATCCGCAATCCGGACGGTGTGCCCACCCTGCAGCTGTACCTGGATTCGGAGCGCGCATGGGCAGCCATCGGGCAAGCGCTCAACCGTGCCGAGGTGGATGTGACCAATCAGGATCGCGGTGAAGGCAAGTACTATGTAGTGATCTCGGACTCGTTCCTTGCAGGCGAGCGCAGAGGCTTCTTCAAGCGACTGTTCTCAGGCCGTGGCAAAAACAAAAAGAAAACTGCCGACAACCTGCAGGTGGCCCTGTCGCAAAGCGACGAGCGCACCTTCTCTGTGGTGATCCTGGATGAGAACGCCCGCCACATCGACCGCGAGCTGAGTCAGGAACTGCTGACCATGATTCGCGAGTTCGCCAGTTGACCGCATTCGCGTCGCTGGGAAGCGGTAGCCGTGGCAACGGCACATTAGCCGACATCGGTGGAGAGCTCATTCTTGTAGACTGTGGCTTCACCCTAAAACAAGCCGAAGCACGGCTTCGCCGCCTTGACGTGCGCCCCGGCGATCTGAGCGCCATTCTGGTAACGCACGAGCATTCTGACCATATCGCCGGGGTTGCGGCACTGAGCCACAAATACGCTGTGCCCGTGTACGCTTCGTTCGGCACGCTGAAAGCTGCGCGCCAGGAGGTGGTCGGCTGCCCCATCAACTCGCACAAGGTATTTCAGATAGGTGAGGTTGCCGTGGAGCCGGTGGTGGTTCCCCACGATGCGCGAGAGCCCACCCAGTTCGTTTTTCAACATGGCAACACGCGCATAGGCGTGATCTCGGACCTCGGCCAGGTAACACCGTTCGTGTCCAAGCAGTACCAGGGTTGTAGCGGCCTCATGATGGAAAGCAACCACGACCGCGCCATGCTGATGCGCGGCCGCTACCCGGAGAGTATCAAGCGCCGCATAGCCGGCGACCTCGGGCACCTGTCCAACGAGCAGGCGGCCGGCTTTCTGGAGCTGGTGAAGAATCCTGGCTTGCGCGTGGTGGTTGGCCACGTAAGCGAGCAGAATAACCACCCCGAGCATCTGGAGCGTACATTCGCGCCTTATGCCGACCAGGTGGCTGAGCTGCGCTATGCAACCCAGGGCGCGGGCATAGACTGGATGTCGCTGCCGGAGCGGGGCAGTGCGAACGATACACACGGAGAGGTGCCGGAGCTGGCCGAACGGGCTTGACTCGAAATCAAGTGACCTCGCAAGGGGTCCGTGGGTTCGAATCCCACCCTCTCCGCCAAGTTATCCAATAAACTATCTAACAAACAAGCGGCCGCTGCGCGAATTCGCGCCGCACTAGCGGGCCACTAAGTCTGTCCGTGTATTTCACCCCCAGAATCTCAGGCTTTCTTGGCCGAATTGGCGTAAGATCTGAGGCGTTAAGGATCCCGGCTCCGATTTTTCTTCCGAGTTTCGACTCTGTCCGCACTTCGGTGATCGCTTTTAACACCTAATCGTCGACATTGGCGTTGACGAACATTCACACCCGCGCTGATTGATTAAACCAGGGAATAAGTGCGTTTGCGCTCGAAACAACGAGCATGGAGACAGTTAATGAAACTATACGTAGGCAACTTGCCGTGGAGCACGACCGATGCCGATCTGGAGGAAATGTTCGGCGCAGTCGGTCCTGTCACGTCCGCCAGCGTCGTCAAAGATAGAGACACCGGCCGCTCGCGGGGCTTCGGTTTCGTCGAGATGGAGAGCGCTGATGCAAAGCGCGCCATTGCCGAACTGAACGGTCATACGCTTGAATCACGGCAGTTGAAAGTCGACCAGGCTACCGACAAGCCAAAGCGCTCGAGCAGATTCTAGCCTCGAAAGGAGGGCCGGAACCTTGCGAAAGCCGAACTATTCAGCTGAGAAACGCAGACGACAACTCGCCAAGCAAGCCAAGCGCGAAGCGAAACGCCAACGCAAGCAGGCTGAACGCCAATCGTCGCATTCTCCGGCGCCGGAGGACGATTCGGAGGTGAAACCCAGCGAGTTGAGTGACCCCGGAGCGAACGGATGATCCGCCGAGCGCCGCTCCGTTGAAAGAGCTCATACGCAAAGGTAAACAGCAAGGCTATCTGACCTTCGCCGAGGTCAACGATCACCTACCGACCAATATCTCCGATCCGGAGCAGATAGAAGAGATCATCCGCATGATCAACGACATGGGCATCGAGGTGCACGAAGTGGCACCCGCGGCCGAGGAGTTGTTGAACAACGACGAAAGCGAAGACGAACTAGCTGTCGCAGAGGCCACGGCCGCGCTCGCGGATGCTGGGGCCGAACCAGGCCGAACCGTGGATCCGGTTCGCATGTACATGCGCGAGATGGGCAGGCTTCAGCTCCTCACTCGTGAGGGCGAGGTCGCGATCGCGAAGCGCATCGAGGAAGGCATGAGCGAGGCGCTGGCCGCCGCTGCGCAATTCCCACAAGGGGTACAGCATCTCCTCGACGACTACGACCGTGCAATTGCGAAGGGCAAACTAACGGACGTACTGGTCGGTTATCTCGATCCGGTTGAAGGAATCCCGCTACCTCCCAAGCCTAACGCTGACAACAACACTGAAGAGGAAAACAAAGGCCTCGACCCGGTCGAAGCAAGCCGCCGCTTTACCGCGCTTCGTCGAGCGTATCAGCAGGCTAAGAATCCCATCGCCGGAGAGGGGCCGGCACCTTGTGCGGTGCAGGGCAATCTACAATCCTATAGTGAGCTACTCTCCTCACTTAAGCTCGCGCCAAGTCATTACCACGCGCTGGTGGATACCGGCCGAGATGTGATTGAACAGGTGCGTACCCACGAGCGGGCGATCATGTCCTGCTGCGTGCAAAACGCTGGAATGCCGCGGGAGCTTTTTTTGAAGGAGTTTCCAGGAAACGAGACGTCGATTGCCTGGCTAAATCGGCATATCAAAGGTCAGCACGAGTACAGCGCCGCACTCGGCGCCGAGAAGCCGGCGATTCAGCGCATTCAGAAGCAGTTGAAGGTGGTCACCCAGGCTACGGGACGATCGGCTGGTGAAACCCGAGAGATCGGCCGGCGTATGGCGCTTGGCGAAGCGAAGATGAACCGGGCAAAAAAGGAAATGGTCGAGGCCAACCTCCGCCTGGTCATTTCCATCGCCAAAAAATACACAAATCGTGGGTTGAGTTTTCTCGACCTGATTCAAGAAGGCAACACCGGGCTCATGCGGGCGGTGGACAAGTTCGAGTACCGCCGCGGTTACAAATTCTCAACCTACGCAACCTGGTGGATTCGCCAAGCCATCAGCCGAGCCGTCGCCGATCAGGCGCGCACAATCAGAGTTCCGGTGCATATGATTGAGCTCATCAACAAACTCAATCGCGCTACACGTCAGCTGGTTCAGGAACTTGGCCGCGAGCCAACGCCTGCCGAGATCGGCACTCTTATGGCGCTATCCGAAGAGCGGGTCACTCGGGTTCAGAAAATCTCCAAACATACCCTTTCTCTAGAGATCCCTGTCGGGGAGGATGACGAGCAGCATCTAGGTGATCTAATCGAAGATGTAGAGAGCGCGTCTCCCGTGGACCTCGCATCGAGCGGCCGCCTGAAGGAGGCAATGCGCGAGATTCTGGGTGGTTTGACCTCACGCGAAGCCAAAATACTGCGCATGCGCTTCGGGATCGATATGAATACGGATCACACGCTCGAGGAAGTTGGACGGCAGTTCAACGTCACGCGCGAGCGCATTCGCCAGATCGAGGCGAAGGCGCTGCGAAAACTCCGGCACCCGAACGTATCGGGACAGCTACATAGTTTCCTTCAGGAAGATTAGGAGTGGCGCAATCGTGTCATCCACAAACGGTGACTGTTTAGTAACGGTACATTTAATCATTCCCTAATCCCCTGAGCAGCGCCGTCCAAGAGGCTGATTACAGAGAAATGTACCTGGCCCCAATGTGGTCTCACCAGAAACCGAAATGACCTAGTTGTACCCATTTTAGGTGCGCGCCTGAGTATCTCTAGGGCGACGCATAATGCCCGCCGGCTACATTGCGCTGAGTTTTAGCCAGAGATGGTGATAACCGCGCAGCATCGATGAGTGAGTGCGTTCATTCTCGTGCTCTAGGGCGTGCTCTATGCTCGCAAATCGCTTTAACATGCCGAGCAACGCATATTTTGCCTCCATGCGCGCCAGCGGTGCGCCGATGCAGAAATGGATGCCGTGGCCAAACGTGTGATGGTCGCTGCGCGGGCGGTCCAGGCGGAACGTGTCGGGATCGTCGTAGTGGTCCGCGTCGCGATTGGCGGAACCCAGCACAGTGTAGACGGCTTCCCCCTTGGCCACCCTCTGACCGTGAAACTTGGCGTCAGAGAGTGCGATGCGGCTGATCCAATGTACCGGTGAGTCGAAGCGTAGGCACTCCTCCACGGCCGCTTCGATCTTGCCAGGATCCGCGCGCAGCGCCTCCCAGACCTCGGGGTGATCGGCGACGTAGTGCAACAGGTTGCTGAGGAGATTGGTCGTTGTCTCGTTGCCTGCGATCAGCAGTAGCTGACAGTAGCCGACGATCACCTCTTCGGTGAGGCCCTCGCCGTCAATATCTGCAGCGACCACCTTGCTGATGAGGTCCTCGCCTGGGTTTTCCCGTCGCTTGGGAATCTCACCCCGAAAGAAGTCCATCATCTCCAGAATATCCGGCATCCGCTCCTCCATGGTTTTTGCGGTGCCTGTGGCGGTGAGACTGTCGGACCAGCGTTTGAAGTCGTCTTTGCGCTCGAAGGGAATACCTAGGAAATGGGAGATGAGCGCGACAGGGAGTGGAATGGTGAGGCATTCGGCAATGTCTACTGGCTCGTCGGTGTCGATGTCGTCCAGCAGCTGCTCTACCACGGCCATGAGGTCGCTTTCGATGGCTTTCATCACCCGCGATGTAAACGAACGGTTGACGATGGCGCGCAGCGAGGTGTGACGTGGCGGATCGTCGTGTAGGAGAGGCAACGCCAGTGTGCCTTGTGATCTGCTGGCATCCAACTGGGAGGAATAGTTTTCAGGGTCCTTCAAAACGCTGCGCACATCTTCGTAGCGCGAAAGAACCCAACCCTGGACGTCGTCGGCCCACCAGATCGGGCGCTCGGCACGCCATTGGGCGTAGATCGGGTAAGGATTCGCGATGAATTCAAGCTCTTGGAAGTTCATGGAAGCTTTCTCCCGGAGTACCGAGTCAGGTTACTACCGAACTATTGCGAGAGTCCGCGCTCGGTGCGGCCTCGCTTCTGAAAATTCAGTGGCTTTAACTTTCCTTGGCATGCAGCAGTTCGAGAATCTCGACGAACCAGAGACCGTCAAGAATTGAATGCCAGGCCGGCTCCCGCCCACAGTGCCATAGTTGGAAATGTGTTGGCTCCCATGCTAACACCAGATTAGCGGTGTCTGTAACTGCCTGAAAGCTGCCCATTGCTCTTTTTAGGCTCGGGCCGTTGGGTGCTGCGGCGCCTGCGGCAGACATGCGTAATTCCCTTCGCTAGGCTAGCCTCTGTGGCTGTAATGAGGACGAGACAATTAAAATTCGTGCCGTCGTGCTAGTGATTTTTTTAGTGCCCATGTGTGCCCTCGCCGCAAAAGGCTCGGATCTTCTGAAACTATGCGAATCAGCTGACCCCACGAGTCGACAGCATTGTGAAATCTATGTTCGGGGGGTCGTCCAAGGCGGGCTAGCAATGCAGCCAGGGTTAGCGTCGCCGACATCTCTGCTCTCGATCTGTGTGCCGGCCGACGTCTCTGGCCCGGAAGGAAGGCTGATCTTTGTGGACTATGCCAACAAGAATCCCCAAGATCTGTATTTGTGGGATGCCGGCATAGTGCTACTTGCTTTCTCCGCAGCCTTTCCCTGTCAAAGTGCCGAATAGCGGCTAAGCCCTAACCCCGAAGCGAAACGACTTCACAACAGACATTCGGCTGACTAACTCACGATAGATGCTAGGTTGGGAATATGAAGATATACATTTCGAGTGTTTATGTGGACGACCAACAAAAGGCACTTGAGTTCTATACTGAAACGCTTGGGTTTGTGAAAAAAATGGATATTCCGCTAGGGGAATATCGCTGGCTGACCGTTGTAAGCAAGGACGACCAAAACGGGACGGAACTATTGCTTGAACCTAGCGCGCATCCTGCCGTGGCGCCATATCGAGAAGCCCTTGTTTCGGATGGGATACCTTTGGCTTCCTTTCAGGTGGACAACCTCGATAAGGAGTATCAGCGCCTATTTGGCGCCGGCGTGAAATTTACTCAACCTCCGGTGGATGCCACCGACGTTAAGATGGCTGTGCTAGAAGATACGTGTGGGAATCTTATTCAAATTGTCGAGCTGCAGGGTGAGTGAGGTGAGCTATCTGGCCACTCATGACCGCATGCAGACTCCTACTGCGCGCTTGAGTATCTCTGTGACAATGCGGTGTGCGTGGATGCCTAGCAGAGTGTTCAATTCAGGCTAAACGCTTCTCTAGGCTTGTGGCGGTTTGGCGGGGTGAAAATTCGTCATTGTAAATGTCGTAAAGACCGTACAGGCGCACGATTTCGTAGGCTTGGTCAATTTCCTCTGACGAACGGTTTGCTAACCAATACTTTTCGGCGCGTGCACCAGCCTGTTGAGTACTGTCGTCCGTTGTCTTGGCGCTAGGTGTTGCCGATTTATTGATGATGAGATCTTTATGAGCGTTGAACAACTCGGTTTCGTTGATCCTTGAAAAAATACGTTCTATCTGGGTTTCTCGATCTGTCATGAGATTCTCATAAAATATTACGGTGGTGGTGTTCCCGCGCACTTTTAGGTTTCGAAACGCCCATCGGTACAGCAGACACCAAATTTCCACGTATTCGAGAAAGCGGCTTGTTGTCAGCGAGTTCTCCATGCATTTTTTGTGGATTTCGGAAAAAGAGGAATCCATGGTCAGCCTTCCTAAATCAGGATCGGTGTGCCAATAACCGTAGAGGCTTTTCGAGTGTGCAACGGCAAGCGGGTTCCGAATCAACAAAATGGTATTGAAGTTGCTTTGATACGCATAGTCGGCAATCAGATGGGCTGTAATCTCCTTTACCAGTACGCCCTTGGGCACTCGTCTGCTATCGATTGTTCGTCGTAGATTCAGGTTTGCGGCTATAGTGCGCTGGAATTCGGTTAGCGTCAGATCGTCCTTAGTGGGGTAGAGCCTGTCACGCAGTTTTACGATACGTCTACCGTGCAGTGGTTCGAAGCAATCGATATAACGGTTATCGAAATTGATCAGTTCGCTAAGCCAGGTCGTACCGCTGCGCCCATCACCCAGGATGAGTACGCGACGGCGTTGCAGCAGTTTCCAAAGTAGTCGCTTGAGCTGAAATCTGTAGCTGTAGTTCATAAAGCCAATTGGTTGCTTGGATATGGCTGAAGAAATATTTATGCCAGCGCGGAGCAGTGGCTAGATCTTGCGGTAATTAGCCTGAAGTTACTGCATCGCGAGATGGGCGAGACGCGCCTTAAAGTGCCAATGATATATGGGTAACACACACGGTTTACCTGCGGCAAGCTGTCTGAAAGATTGATACATGGAGGGCATGCAACGGACCTTTTGGTTACGTAGATCTGTGGCAATCACGGCCTGACCCGATAATCCATCCGATAGATTTGAGTGCGCGTGGCAAAAAATGGCCTATCAAGCCGTGTATGCCCGTCAGGGAAAATTCGATTTACGCAAAGCCTTTAGTTAACTGAACGAACCTGTTCGATACCATGTTTCGAACATGGGCAGCATCACGGAGTCGATTAGTTCAATGCGAGCTCCGGCAACGTCAACCATGGCGAAACCCTGCGGGCCGGGTGCGTCACCGAGTCCGTAGAAAACTAACTCACCGCCGCTTGCAACAAGACGATCGATATCGCCCGCTAGGTCGTCGGTCCAATAACCGTTGTGATTTGGCCCCCCATGGAGACTGGCATCAAAAAGCGTGCCCGCAGGGCCTTGAACAACTTCTATTTGCACGGGCCCCTCAACCGAATAGGTGAATCGACTGTCGAAGCTTTGCCGCTGATCACCCACCATGATATCCAGAGGGAACACCTGAGGTGGGTGCCATGTGATTCCGGTAGAAGCGCTCAGCTGAGCCATCGCGGTGTCCACGTTCTCGACCATGTATCCGACGTGAAAGGGCCTGGTTATATCGAATGGCATATTCTCTCCTGCGTTCTTGATTGTCGCTCCAAGTTCCCGCACGGCGCGTCTTGTTGCATTCCATATGCGGCGAGCTAGCCAACGAACGCTGCGCGAGATGCGCAATCCCCCTGGCCTTTACCGAACATTGAAGGTATCAATTATATCTCAGCGAAGATTGTTCCCCGTATGCGGTCGGGCCTGTAACGGGTCGTTTCTTGTTTGGTTCGCCTGATGTTTTAGGGAGTTTATTTCAGCGCATAAGCGGCGAGGGTTCCGGTTCTTTCTAGGGGGTTCATGACAATCCGATCAAAATTAACGGTTCCATCGGAGATATTTACAAGCTGATGCATAACGAGAGTGGGCCCCTTTCTATGCCAGACCCCCACTCCCGAACCAGAGAACATTGTTTCGTCATCAACGTAGCCTCTACCTTGGAAGGTATAAGTGCCGCCATTGCCGGTCGCGTTCGATGACAAAACAAAGGATAGATAGACGCGGCCGTAAACGCCCATCTTGCTCTCGGCGTTAATAACAGAAGTGTCATCACCCAGGGTAACGGATGTAACGTCCAATTCGACAATTGGCTGTCGGGCGTCGATAGCCAATTGATGGTGATCGGCAAAAGCCAAGTTGGCAAGGCTTAAGAGCCCGCACAGCAAGAAGGTATGGCGCATTGTTTTCCCTTTCATTAAGAAGCGTTAAAAGCGTGTCTTCTATAATTAGCATAAGAACCTTGCTTGAACAAACTGCTACCTATGATCAAGGCTGCGCTCGGATATTAGGTGACTTGGCGGGTCTTCTCCGCGCGCAAAGCTAAGCAGGTGCCGCAGTCGCGCTGTACGAAAATAGACATCTATCAGAGCGAAAGCTCTGGAGCTGATTCGGCTCTTGTGTGTGGTGTGTACGAGAGACAGAATCTGGCGGAATGGGCTAACAAGGAGCAGTCGATGGCAGATCTGCTGGGCATGTCGAGCAAAATTATTGATGAAGGGTCAGGGGAGGCGGCCGGCCCTATTAACCGCATCAACCACGAACTCTCGGAGTTGTCTGACGACGTCGCGGTGGTGGAGGCTTTTTCTCATTGCGTGCTGTTCAAAACCGATGATGGCATTGCCGCATTCGACACTAGCGGTGCCGCAGGCGGTGGGCGCGTGGTGGAAGCCGTTCGGGAATGGAGCGACGCACGTTTCAACACCATCGTCTACACCCACGGCCACGTTGATCACGTAGGTGGCTGTGGCGCGTTTTTGGCGGATGCGAAGGATCGCGGTGACCCGCGTCCTCGTATTGCCGGGCATGAAAATGTGCCCAGGCGGTTCGATCGTTACGATTTAACTAATGGTTACAATCTGGTGATCAATCAGCGGCAGTTCGGTCAGTTTCGGCGACGCGGCTACTACATTGGTGGTGAAGTGGGTCGATTCTTGCCGTCGGATTCCTCCAAGCCCGACACGATTTATCGAGACAGCCTGGATTTGGAGGTGGGTGACCTGAAGCTTGAGTTGCGTCATGCCAGAGGTGAGACAGACGACCACACGTGGGGCTGGATCGAGCGGCATAAGGCCATCTGCGCAGGCGATTTTTTTATTTGGAACTTTCCAAACGCCGGCAATCCTCAGAAGGTGCAACGCTATCCGGCGGAATGGGCGGCTGCTATGCGTGCCATGGCATCCATGGACGCGGAGCTTTTCATTCCGGCCCACGGTCTGCCCATAGCGGGCTCTGCCCGAATCAAGCGCGTACTCACGGAAGTGGCAGAAGTACTCGAATACCTGGTAGGGGAGACACTGTCGATGATGAATGAGGGTTGCCGATTGAATGATATCGTGCATACGGTGAAGGTTGATCCAGCGGAACTCGAAAAACCCTACCTAAAGCCCTTGTACGATGAGCCAGAGTTCGTCGTGCGAAATATCTGGCGGTACTACGGTGGTTGGTACGACGGTAATCCGGCGCACCTTAAGCCTGCAAGCGATGTGGTACTGGCTCAGGAGATTGCTGCCTTGGCAGGCGGGGGACAGGCGCTTGCCGTTCGGGCCCAGGAGCTTGTAGAGGGTGACATACGGCTTGCGTGTCATCTTGTGGAGATGGCTGTGCTGGCCGAGCCCGAAAGCCCCCAGGTCCACTCGATACGCAGCGAGATATATCAGCTGCGACGAGACCAAGAAACGTCGCTTATGGCTAAGGGGATATTCGGCGCTGCTTCCAACGAGTCAAAAGATAAGAGCGAGGAAGGCGGCTAGAGCGATTCGTTGTGGACGCGAAATAGACCTCACAGCGCGTACTGCGAGCTGGTATTTTCCTGTTTGTAGAGGAAGGTCCTCGCAGGTCTATATAATGCCTCGGGGCGTAACGTGATGCTTGGTGTCAGCGGATACTGTCCGCGCGTACGGCCGGTTCGGGCTGGTTGGCGTTGCACTGCGTACTTCAACCTTGGCTGCATTGTCGCTGGTGGGGGCTGGCG
>CENY01171601.1_pt1 | contig 17301 bp, 11 predicted proteins | sample 356181 | NCBI WGS metagenome assembly CENY01 (sample SAMEA2619840, study PRJEB7988) | marine metagenome | isolation source: saline water (ENVO:00002010), including
GTCGAAGCCTTCCTCCTTGAACGCGCCGTCGCGCCAAGCCAGCGCGGCCTTCAGGCCGCCCCCTTCTCGGGCCGCGTTGCCGAAATCGCCCGCACCGGGACGCAGCCGCGAACTCAACGCGTGCCACTGCCAACCAGTCGCCAGGGCCGTGCGAAAGCCCATGATCTCGTATGCCTGGTTAACCGAATGCTTGTTGGCTGCCAGCAAGTCTGGGGCAATCTGCGACATCGGCCGCAGTTCACGCATCACCTGCTCGTCTAGTTCGTCCGCAGGGAACGACTTGGCCACCCAGCCCATCTCGGCGGCCTCTTTACCGGTAACTGAGTTACCCGTGAGCTGCAGATATTTGGCTTGAGCCATGGACATCTTCCATGGAAAGTACAAGGTATCCGGCGAGGTCATGCCTCGCATGGGCGGGTACCCGATGCGTGCATCGTCCGCCACGAAGGCGATGTCGGCCATGGAGAGAATCTCGGTGCCGCCGGCCACACAGTGACCGTGGGCCTTCACCACCACCGGCTTGAGTAGCTCCCACATGGTCATCCAGTCGCGCACACAGCTGCGCGCGAACTGATCGGTCCAGCTGTCGAAGTGCTCGGAACGGACCCAACCCTCCTTCTGGTAATCCTGCTCGGTAGGCGCCAGGTCGTAGCCCGAGCAGAACGACGAGCCTGCGCCCTCGATGAGCACCACGCTCACTGCGTCGTCCGCCTCTGCGGTTTTCAATGCGGACACGAACTCGTCTCGCATGCGAAACGACAGCGCGTTGCGCTTCTCCGGTACGTTGAGCGTGATCCGGGCGATCCGGTCTTCTACTGAATAGAGTATCGAATGGTAGTCGGACATTTGTATGCATCCCTCCCTGTGAACGCCTGACATTAGCACACTGGCACCTCATTCCGCGCCGGCGACCGCTGCAGTGGTGATCGCAAATTTGTGCGGCTACGGCGTTTTCTGCGAGACTGCGCGCCCGCTTAATCAGCACGGCAACTGTGACGGAGCACACCCAGCAAACCAGACCCTGGACGGCATTCACCTACCGCGACTACCGCCTGTTGTGGACGGTGATGATGGCGTCTTCCATGGTGAACTGGATGCGCATTCTGGGTACCTCCCAGTGGCTATTGGACGTTACCGGATCCGCCGTACTGGTGGGTCTGATCGGCGTGGTGCAGCTGGTGGTGCAAATTCCCGCACTGCTCTGGGGCGGCGCACTGGCGGACCGCATGGATCGAAAACGCCTGATGCTGGTTTCCTACGGCGTAACGGCAGCGTCTCTGGTGGGGTTGGGACTTCTGGATCGCAGCGGCGCCCTGACACCGGCCATGGTTTACGCGGGTATCGCGGTCAGCGCGGCGGCGCACATGCTGGCAAGCCCCGCGCGCTCGGCACTCATCCCCATCGTCATCCCGGAGCGCCATCTGCTGATTGCGACTTCCACCGACACGGCCTCCGCCAATGCCGCCGCCATCATCGGTCCGCTGCTGTTTGCCGCCGTGGCCGTCAGCCTCGGCCTCGACGCGGTGTTTCTCATTGCCGGCGGCCTGGCTTTCGTTGCTGCGGTGCTACCTCCCACGATGCGGGCTGCCGGCGTGGCCGACGGCGGCAACAAAGGCGCCTCCATGCTGCACCAAACCCGTGAAGGGTTCAGCTACGTGGCCAAGCATCCCATCCTGCCGGGTCTCTTTCTCCTCGACATCGGTATCACCACGGCCTCCTTCTACCGGGAGATATTGCCCGTACTGGCGCTGGGATTGTTTGCCGGCGGCGCCACCGCCACCGGCATGCTAGGAGCCGCCAACTCCACCGGAGCCATCATCGGGTCGTTCGTTGCGCTGTTTTTTGCCGCTTACCGAGCCAAGGGTATGCTTGTGCTCTACGCCTCGTTCGCCTACGGATTCATTCTGTTCGGATTCGGTGCGGCCAACACGCTTTGGATGGGCATGCTCATGATCGGGCTGCTGGGCGCGGCAGACGCAGTCACCGTGGCCGTGCGGCAGACGACCGTGATGCTCACCACCCCGGATCACATGCGTGGTCGAGCGTTCGCTCTCATGATTCTGGCGGCTCAAACGGCAAACAACATTGGCACCATCTGGGTGGGAGCATGGGCGGGTGCCATCGGCGCCGCCAATACCATGCTCCTCGGAGGCGTGATCTCGATATTAGCCACCGCATTGATCTGGCGGCTGTGGCCGCAGATCCGACGGTTCCGATCTTCTTGAGCCCCGCTCAGCCGCCGTCGGCCCCCACGGCGATCACCTCATCTCCCCGCGCGGCGCGACGCCGACGCAGATAGGCGAACCAGTCTTCCATGATCATATAGAGGGAAGGAATCAGCAGCAGCGTAATGAAAGTGGCGAACAGGACACCGAACGCCAGCGATACTGCAACCGGCACGATGAACCCGGTCGCCATGCTAGCGGTCGCGATCAATGGCAACAAGCCAAGGAACGTAGTCACAGAGGTCAGCAGTATGGGACGAAACCGGACCACACCGGCCATGGTGACTGCATCGAGCAGCCCAATGCCTTCCCGCCGCTGGCGATTGACGTAGTCCACCAGCACAAGGCTGGAGTTCACCACCACGCCGGACAGCGCCACCATGCCGATGATGGACGGGAATACCAACTTAAACCCGGTGACGTAGTGACCGAGAATCGCACCCACCGCGCCGAACGGGATGACGCTCATAATCACCAGGGGTTGGATGTAGGATTTAAGCGGGATCGCCAGTAGCGCGTAGATAATCAGAAGCGCCAGCGGCAACAGCATGAGCAGCCCCTGCATGGACTTCAGGCGCTCCTCCAACTCACCCGACACGCTAGAGCGCAGGCCGGGATACTTCGCAAATAGCCGCGGCAGGATTTCCATCTGCACGGTCTGGGCAATCTCTTCAGGCTGCGCCACCGAGCGATCGATGTCTCCCGTGACGGTCACCACCCGCCGGCGGTCATAGCGCGAGATATTGCTGTAGCCCCTTCCCAGCGACACCTCCGCTACGCTGGCAAAGGGCACCTCGGTGCCGTTGCGTGTGCGAATTCGCATGTCTTCCAGATCACCCAGCGAGCGTCGCTCGGATTCCGGATAACGAACCATGACCCGCACGTCATCCGTGCCGCGCTGGATTCGTTGGGCCTGCTCGCCATAAAAGGCCTGGCGCACCTGGTATCCCAGATCATTGAGGGTGAGCCCCAGCGTCTTGGCCTCAGGCTTGATCGCGAGCTTCACTTCTTGCTTGCCCGCGCGAAAAGAGTCCGCAACATCGAACACACCATCAAAGCGACTGAGCTCCGCCCGCAATTCCGCCGCCGCCATACGCAAGTCTTCGACGTTACGCGCGGTAAGCTGAAACGACAGCGGCTTGCCGAAGCTGAATGCGTCCGCGGTAAAGGTGAGCTCCACGGCATCGGTAACCGAACCAGTAAGCTCGCGCCAGCGATTCGCCAGTTCCTTGGTGCTCATCCCGCCCCGCTCGCCGGGCGGCGCGAATTCAATGGCAACCTCGGCATAGTGCGAGACACCGGCGTTGGCGCCGACGAAACCAGGACCCCCACCCCGCCCCACCCAGGTGCCGACGGAGGTCAGCACATGCTTCATCGCCGGCGGATCGTCAGCATCCAGCTGACCCTGCACCTCTTCACCCAGCAAACGTGCACCCCGCTCGATACGCTTGGTTGCCTCTACGGTCCGCTCAACGGCCACGCCTTCCGGCATGGTGAGAGACGCAAAGATGTGGTTGCCTTCAACAGACGGGAAAAATCCGAACACAATGCGCCCCGACATGACCATCCCCATGGTCACAAACAGCACCGCCAATCCGCACATCAATGTGAGGTAGCGCCACTCGACGCAACGCAATAGGAACGGCCGATAGCGGTCACTGGCGAAGTGCTCAAGCCCGAGCGCCAAGCGCTCCTGCAGGGCGGTCCAGCGGGCCACGAAAGCGTTGGGTTCGCCCGCACTAGACGCCTTTCTGTGGGCCAGATGGGAAGGCAGGATCAGCTGCGACTCCACCAGGCTGAATACCAGGCAGACAACCACAACGAAGCCTACGATCAGGAAGATTCCCCCAAGGCGACCGGCGCCCAACAGCAATGGGATGAATGCGGCTACGGAGGTGAGCACGCCGAATATGACCGGCAGCACCACCTCATGAGTGCCAGCTATGGCCGCGTGCTCCTGGCTCTCAGCACTGCGCTCATGAGCGTAGATCCGCTCGCCCACCACGATGGCATCGTCCACCACGATGCCAAGGGCAAGCAGAAAGCCCACCACCGACATGGAGTTGATGGAAAGCCCCGCGATGGGAAACAGGATGGCAGGCGCCAGCAGCGCCACCAGAATGCCCACCGCCACCCAGAAAGCGAGCCGAAAGCGCAGGAACACCGTAAGCACGATGAGCACCAGAAGCAGTCCGCCCGCCGCATTGCCTACCAGAGCATCCAGGCGCGTACGCAACTCCTCCGAGCCATCGAGCCAGATGGTCATGTGAATGCCGTCCGGCAGCACGCGTTGCTTCTCTGCCATATACGCTTTCACACGCTCAGCAATATCGATCAGATCTTCCTCGCCCACGCGAAACACCCGAATCATCACCGCGGGCTCGCCGTCGAAACGTACGCGAAGGTCGCCTTCCTGAAAGCCGTCGACGATATTGGCGATCTCGCTCAGCAACAGATTCGTGCCGTCTGCCCGAGTGAGCACCACGATGTCTTCGAACTCCTGCCCCCGATAGGCCTGGCCCTTGGTGCGCAGGAGAATCTCGCCACCCCGGGTTTTGATAGAGCCGCCCGGCATGTCCAATGAAGATCGGCGGATGGCGTCGGCCACCTGGCCCAACGTGAGGTCGTGGCGCCGAAGAGTTTGCTCCGAGACCTCCACCGAGATCTCGAATGGCCTCGTGTAGTCAAGCTCTACCTGTGAAACGTTTTCCAGGGCGGCAATGTCCTCACGCACCTCCTGACCAATAAGCTTCAGCGTGTACTCATCGGCGTTGCCGTGAATGGCAATGTCCAATACCGTGTTGCGAAATATCAGGGCCGACACGATGGGTTTTTCGGTCTCTACCGGCAGCGTAATGATGCCGTCCACCTTGGACTTGATGTCGTTCAGCGCCCGGTTGGTGTCGTAGGACTCTTCCAGCGTCACCGACATGGAGCACATGCCTTCCGCCGCGGTGGTGTTGATGTGCTGAATCCCCTCGGAGCCTTCTATGGCTTCTTCCACCCGGATGCAGACGCCCTCCTCCACCTCCACAGGAGCAGCCCCAAGATAGGGCACCGAGATTCGAATGATCTTCGGATCGATGTTGGGAAAATCTTCCTGGTGGCGTGTCGCCAGCGACCCTAAGCCCCCGATGATCAGCACCCACATGAGCAGGTTCGCTGCGACAGGGTTCCTCACAAACCAGGCAATGGGGCCACTGCCCACTAGGCGTCTACCTCGTCATCCGAACGGGCACTGACGCGCATACCTTCCACCACCGTCTGCAGCGGAGAAATACAGACGCGCTCACCGGCATTCAAACCTGAGACGATATAGACCTTGTTGCGGTACACCCGAAGCAGCTCAACGTCGCGGTATTGCAGGCGATCCTGGTCGTCCAAGATGAGCACGCGGTCGTCGTTGCGCATGGCACCCCGGGGCAGCACAACAATCCCGTCAGCCGAACGCCCCTCGATGTCGGCTCTGACAAATTGCCCTACGCGCAACGGTGAGGTCATCCTCACGTTTTCTACTCGCGCAACCAGATGCACCATCCGACTCTGCGCGTCGATTTCCGCCTCGGCGCGCACCACCCGGGCGGCCCACTCGTGTTCTTGCCCCCCATACAGCGCGCGCAGCGTGGCGCCCGGCGCTACGGCAGCCTCGAACTCCCCTATATGTGACAGCGGAATGTTGAGGTAGGCAAGCTGCTCGTCTGCGATGGGCAGACGAACTTCCACGGAGTCAGTGGCGTACACCGTAGCAATGCGATTTCCGCGATTGACAAATTGTCCCACGTCCACATTCTTGCTGCGGACCAACCCGTTGAAGGGCGCGCGAATGTTGGTTCTCTCGTGATCAAGCTTCGCGCGCTCCAGGGCAAATCGCGCATCGTCCAGATTTGCGGCCGAAATGCGCGCCACCCTCAGGGCATTTTCCATCTGGGAGCGGCTGGCCAACTGGCGGGACTCCAATTGCTCCAACCGGCGCAGCTCGAAGCGCGCGTGCTCATTGTCTGCCCGAGCCCGCTGCAGCGCCGCTCGCGCCCGCCCCGCGGCAGCAGCGTAATCCCGCTCGTCGATGCGCAGCAGCAGCTCACCCTCGTGGAACGCGCCACCAGAAACGAGGGTAGGAGAAATCCATACGACCTTGCCTGCCACCTCCGGCACGAGATCAGACTCGGTGCGGGGAGCGGCCGTACCCTGGGAATGCACCACCATTCGCACTTGCTGGGGCGTCACCTCGGTCACACGCACCGCGGTGGGGATCGCTTCCGGCCTTGTGGGTTGCACACGCGCACTGGTGGCCAGCAGGCTGATGGTTGCCAATAAGGTAGCGACCACAACAGCCGCCGGGAGGGCGACTTTCAACCGCATTAGCGATACTCCTTAGTAACCCTAAATCATACGAGTCTGGCTCCGATAACCGCGCAGCGCCGGGGGGCACACCGCATCAGCGGAACAACGCCTATTAACTCGCGTACTATTAACTCGCGTATATGGCTCGAGCCGTTGCGTTGTAGCGCTTACTTCCTACCCGGCGGGTTTCCATTCAGGTAGTCGTGAAGCACTTCATGGAAGCGTCGTACACGAGTTTCCTGGTTGGCAAGATAAGGCTCCTGGTAGCCACGAGAACGCCAACCGGTAGTCTGCCCTGCATTAAGCTGCCAGTCCTGGAAGACGACCTGGTCGTCTAAGTCCTGCACACCGTTGCCGTTGTCGTACTCGCGGTAGTCGTACTCAGCCTCTTCGAACTTCAGCCCATAACGGGCCGTGCGGTGGACATAGGATTCGACACCTTCCACCGGATAAGCCATAGACCACTCGTCAAAGAAGCATTTCTCTGGATCTGTGGGATGGGGCTCCCACCGAAACACACCAAAGCCATCCGCAGATGCCCCAAACGCGATGTTGGGGAAGATGGTGGTAAAAGGGCTTTCCGTGAGCTCCTCGTCAGTTAGGTTCTCGTAATGGAGATGGCCCTTCTCTTTCCAGAGTTTTCGTTTGGCCGCCTTCAGATCCAGCCATCCTTGGATGGCCTTGGTCTCGTAGTCAGGATATTCATTCGGATCGATACCCCAATATTCGAGCTCCCGATCCCACGGGTGAGGCTCGCCTTCCGGCACCCGATCGCGAACCGATGGGCGGCCCATCTGCACGATTCGATTGTTGCCCATGGGATACATCTCGTAGTACGAGGAAAAGTGATCCTGGTCGATGATGGGCGGCACCTGAGGGTGCGCGGTGCGAGTATGGTACGACTCATTGAAGTTGTCGGACCAGAACTTCCAATTGCACTCCAGCGCCACCCGAATCCACCGGGCTCGCACGGTTTTTTCAAACTGGTGGTTTTTGTAGATCTCTGGCCAAGGCTCTAAATACTTGTACAAGTCTGGGGCCTCATCATCCATGGTGTACCACACCAGGCCTGCCCAGGTATCCACGCGCACTTCCACGAGGCGTATCTTGCCCACCGGATCTTCCGGGTAGTCATCTCGGTCGCATGCATCGAGCAGCGAACCATCCATGTCCCACTTCCAGCCGTGGTACGGACAGAACAGGCTCTCCTGCGAGCCATACTGTCCCCACACCAATCGTTGTGCCCGGTGGCCGCAGGCGTTGTAAAAACCTTTGAGGGAACCATCTTTCTGCTTTGCGATAATTACCGACTCATGCATGAAATCATGCACGATGTAGTCGCCGGGCTCCTGCAGCTGCTGCTCACGCCCTGCAATGTGCCAGATCTTGGTCCACAGCTGGTCCCATTCCTTCTCCATCCACTCCTTGCTGTAGTAGCGCTCGGGAGTGATCGGATCACCGCGCAGATTAGTGCGGTCTTTACCGTCCATGGCCAATGGATGCTTGAGCGCGTCGTTCATATGCTATTCCCCTTCCCCTGCGGTCAAAGAAAACCGGATGCTTATCAGGACTGTAACAGCGAAAACACCCCATGTCGCGACCTCATATGATACTCAAGACGCATAAATACCTCCGACCAACACAACTGTTCCAGAAACCCCCAATGATGGTGCGCCGCGGAGCAGGTCAGGCGTCGTTTTTCACTCGCAAAACACCGAATTTCGCGCTTCCGATAGCGCCCAAAGAACATCATCGCCAGCCACCTGATGCCTCTGTTTGAAACGTCAAAAAAGCAGTGTTTTTGCTGTCAAAAGCGGTATATTTGCTGTTGGAAGCAGTAATTTTTACCTGGTAGATGGTTGTCCTGCGGTCTCCGCCTTACCAACGTAATCTAACCTCGAGGGAAAATGATGCGTAGCCGAATATTACAGATTGCAATCAGTGCGGCCGTTCTTGCCGCCATAGTCGTTATAGACACTGTCCCGATACAAGCCGCCGAAATCGAAGAAATTATCGTCACCGCTCGTAAGCGGGAGGAGTCGCTGCAAGACGTTCCCGTAGCCATTCAAGCGATAACCAGAGAGAAAATTGAGCGCTACGACGCCGACAATCTCTCGGAAATCGCCGACATGGCCAACAACGTGATCATCGCGGGTGGCACCAATGGCGCAGGCGGGTCATTCATCATCCGCGGGCTCGGTTCTAACGCCGGGGATTCAGGAATCTCCGCTAGCGTGGCGACTAACATAGACGGTGTGCAGTCGGAACGAGGCTTTATCGCTCGCACCGCGTTCTTCGACGTGGAATCGGTGCAATTCCTCAAGGGACCTCAGGCACTTTTCTTCGGCAAGAATAGCCCGGCCGGCGTGGTAGGTGTGGTAACCGCCAACCCCAGCGACCAATTTGAAGCCAAGGTCAGTGTTGGCTACGAACCGGAAGCGAACGAGCAGGTCTATGAGGGGATGATCTCGGGCCCGCTGACCGACACCTTGGGCGCGCGCCTGGCGTTTCGCTACACCGATATCGGTGGCTGGATCAAGAACAATGCGGAATTTGTGGAGAACAGCAACGGCGAGGCAATTCAGGGCACTGCCGACAATCCTTTCATGGTATTGGGTTTCTGGCCCGCCGACGAGAGCTACTATGACTTGCCCGGCGCCACTAGGGATATTGGCGAGGTAACCGCAATAACGGCACGCCTTACCTTAGAGTGGAACCCTACCGATAATTTTCGCGCGCGCGCCAAACTCACAATCGCCGACGAGGAAAGCGATGGCTTGGTGGCTGGTGAATTCGCAAGTTGCACCGACCCGACCAATCCCAGGGTCGCGCCCATCGCCCGACCCATCCTGTCGTCGCCGAACCATGACTGCAAGTTGAACAATCAAACGTCCCAGGGAAACCTGCCTCCAGAGGTGGCGGCAGGCTGGAATAACAATCAAAACGGCGAGTTGGGCGACGGCTATTTCAGTAATTACGAAGCCCAGATATTCACACTGGATCTGCAGTACCAGCAGGATTGGGGAACGATCAACGCAGTCACCGGTTACTTGGCCTACGATTTCGACGGTTGGGACAATTTTGGCGGTTTGGACTACCCCTTCTTCGTCGGCTTCAATCCGGATGACCACGAACAGTTTTCTCAGGAAATTAGACTCGCTACGACCCTGGATAGCCCGTTCAACTTCATGATCGGTGCTTATTACGAAACTTTTGAACGCCAACACGAAAACGCCAGCAAGCTGGGATTGTTCGGGCGCGATCCTGTAAGAGGATTCACCAACGACCAACACGTAGTCCAGTTTACCGAGGGCGATGCCTGGTCGGTATTCGGACAGGTGATTTGGGACATTACCGATCAGTGGGAACTTGCAGCGGGCTTGCGCTACGTTGACGACGAAAAAGACGGAACTCAGCGTCACGAATATGTGCACCCATTCTTGGCCATCATAGGCTGGTATCCTGAAGGGGTAGACATCGTCGCCGGCACAAGCGACACCGATGTCGCCCCGGAGGTTACCCTGACATGGCGCCCGAATGCCGATGTCACGGTATGGGGTGCATGGAAAAATGGCTACAAGGCTGGCGGCTACTCAGCCCCCACGGTGCTAACCAATACATTCGGACCTGACAACATTACCTTTGGTGAGGAAGACGCCGAGGGTTTCGAGATTGGCGTGAAAACGACCCTGTTGGAAGGCCGTATGCGCCTGAATATCACTGCCTACGACTATGAGTTCAGAGATCTTCAGGTAAGCCAATTCCGCCCAGAGACGACGACCTTCGTCATCGGGAATGCGGCATCAGCATCCACAAAAGGCATCGAATTCGACGTGGCTTTTCAGGCTACAGATCAACTTCAGCTGTATGCCGAGTTTGGTTTTAACAACGCCAAACAGGATAGCTATCCGAATGTTGCCTGCTATGCCTTCCAAACCGTGGAAGCGGGCTGTATCGATGGCTTCCAGGACCTTAGCGGGAAGAGACTGGCAAACGCACCGAAACTAACCGGTTCTATGGGATTCGAGTTTGTCCGGCCCGTAGGCGCTAACTGGATCGCGACGATTTCGGGTGAAACCATTTATACCGACAAATACAAAACCGCGGCCAATGGCGAGCCCCGCGCGGTGCAGCCCAGCTTCTGGCGCCTTCGCGCCAGAGCCGGAATATCGAGCGCGGACGGCACGTGGGACTTCTCTGTAATCGGCCGTAATCTCACAGACAAGATTTGGCCAATCGGGGGGGCACGCCCAGGCGCGCTTACTACCGCTGACCAGGGTGGAGGCGGCAACAGACCGCGCTCGATCCTGTTTCAGGCGACTTATAGGATCTAACAACACACACCCCGACGATTGGCTCAAAGCTTTCGGTTGTTGGGGTGGTCTTATCGATTGCTGGTGCGGCCGAGTCCGGCCGCACCAGTTGACTGACAGCAAATTGGGAGGCACACCATGGCTACGTCGCAGAAAGCCCTGCGCACCATCGACGACCCGTTCCACGCGCTGCTTGAGGCCGACACCCACGCCAGCAATATCACCTCGGCCATGCACGTCGACAATCCCATCGAGCCGGGTCCCGCACTCATCGACAAGAACCGCTACATCTCGCGCGAATACCACGAGCTAGAGAAGAAGCACCTGTGGTCACGCGTGTGGCAGCAGGCTGCACACGAAGACGACTTTCCCAATGTGGGTGATGTGGTGCCCTACGACATTGTCGACCAATCATACCTAGTGGTTCGTATTGGGGAGGACGAGTACAAGGCCTATCACAATGCTTGCCTGCACCGTGGGCGCAAGCTCCGTGAATCCCGCGCCAAGGGACTCGATGAATTGCGCTGCGCGTTCCACGGCTGGGCATGGGAATTGGACGGCAGCCTCAAGCAGGTGCCTTGTGCATACGACTACACGGACTTGGATCGGGAGGCGGAAAGCCTGCCGGAAGTAAACATCGGCCGTTGGGGCCGTTACATCTTCATCAACCCGGATCCGAACTGCGAGCCGCTGGAAGAATATCTGGGCGACCTGTCCGGCGAGTTCGAGGTTTTTCCCTATGAACGCCGCTACAAGCGCGCCCACGTATCCAAAGTGATTCGCGCCAACTGGAAGGTGGTCCAGGAAGCATTCATGGAATCGTACCATGTGCTACTCACACATCCCCAGGGTCTTAGCGGCGGGGCCAACGACATGTGCACGAAATATGACGTGTTCGGTAACTACTCGCGCGCGATACGCACGGGCGCACTGGACGGTGCGGGCGTTCCGGAGTGGGAAGAGCTGCCTGACACCGGAAACGCCGTGCTCCGCCATCCGCTCAACGGCATGGTCTACGAAGACGCGGGCAACGAAACCGTCCGGGTCACCACACCCAAGGGATTGAGCGGCCTGTTCACAGCCAAGGGCAAATATATCGAAGGCGAGCTCAAGGACGCCAATCAACATCTGTGCATTCTCGTGGGCGGCCGCAAGGTGGCAGGCGTCTCGCTTACCCAAGGTGCCATGGCAAGAGTGCCCGAAAACGAAGCAGCGCGAATGATGGAGAAGCTGGGCAACAACGCCTCCCCGCGAGCTTTAGCGGCAGAGTCCATGCGGCAAGGTCTAGCCGAAGTAATACCTTCGGTCGCCGACACGATTCCAGACGTTGAGCTAACGTCATCCATATATCTCACTGTGTTCCCCAACTTCCACCCCTGGGGCTCATTCAACGAGATCAACTACCGCTTCCGGCCCAACGGCGACAACCACGAAGAATGCATCATGGAAGTAATGATGATGGCCCCCATGCCCGACGACGGAAACTTTGAGCCCACGCGGGAGATCCGCTACCTGGACATAGACGACGATTTTGTCGAGGCGGAAGCCGAGCTGGGTGGATTGGGCCCTGTGTTCAATCAGGACACGCTCAATATGCCATTCGTACATCAGGGCATGAAGGCGAGCGCAAGGACTCACACACGGCTTGCGGAATATAACGAAACCAAGCTGCGCCACTTCCACGGTCTCTACGACAAATGGGTAGACCTGAAGTAAGGCGAGTTAGGCAACGAAAGCGACCGGCCGACAAACCGATGAGCGAAGCGAGAACCAGTCCGCAAGACTACAATCTGCTGGGCCGGGAAAAAGAGACCATGCGCGACCCGTATGCGCTGTACAAACTGCTGCTGGCGGGCGCCCCGGTATTCAAAGAGCCCGAGCACGGCATCTATCTGGTATCGCGCTACGAAGATATCGTGGAAATGAAGCGCCAGCCCAGACGCTTCTCCAACCGCATGCCCACCGGGCCCATGCGCATGCCGAACGTGGAGGACCTGCCGCCGGAACTCATAGATAAGGTGCAGCAGCTCATGGCCGACAGCAGCACCCCGAACGCCACGCAGAACTATCAGCAGATCGCCACCCTACTGGCCGCTGACCCTCCCAATCACACCCGGTACCGGGGCATGACAAACAAGTTGTTCAACACACGAACGGCGAAGGGGTGGGAGCCGAGAATTAGGGAAATCGCCGACGAGCTGATGGCGGGCGTGATCGAACAGGGTAACGTCGACTGGGTGACTGCCTTTGCACATCCCCTGCCGCTGCGGACGGTGGGAGAGATCCTGGGCGTTCCCACCGACGACGAGGAACTCCTGGACAAGCTGTTCGGCGGGAAGACGGCGGGAGACGCTATCGGGAATCCGGATGTCATGCTCGAACGCCTGGTGGACCAGGTGAATACCGGCACTTCCACGCGCAACGAGTACTACCTGTTCTTCAACGACCGCATCCGGGAGCTACGCAAACGACCCATACCCGGGGATTTCCTGTCCGATCTGATTCAGCTTCCCGACGACGAAGGCAACACGCTGAGCGACGACGAGATACTGAGCGTAGTGAGTCACTTTCAGGTGGCAGGTCATGAGACCTCCACGAAAATGATCACTCAAGCGATGTATCAACTGGCCACGAACTTGGACCTGTTCGCCGAGATCAAGAAAAATCGCAACCTCGTCGAGAACCTGGTGGAGGAGTCGCTACGCTATGAGGCGCCCGTTCAGGGACTGTTCCAGATCGCAGAAGAAGACGTTGAAGTAGGCGGCGAACCGATCCCCAAAGGGTCTATGCTGATGACGATCTACGGCGCCGCCAATCGTGATCCGAGCCGGTTCGAGCACCCCGACACCTTCGACGTGCACCGCCACAATGTCCGCGCTCACCTGAGCTTCGGGGGCGGCATCCACTCCTGTCCGGGCAAACCTTTCGCCCGTGCCGAAGGGGTTCAGGGATTTCACAGCCTGTTCGATCGGGCCACGAGCGTGACGCTGAACGAAGACGAAGATGGCCTCGCGCGATCGCTGAGCTATATCCTGCGAGGCATATCAGAGCTGAACATCACAGTTATGGCCGCCTAGCCAATAACATTACCCCGCCAGACAGCGACGTTTTCAAGGCTCGGAAACAAAGCGCCCGCACAAGACGGAGCGCTCGAATCGAAAGACCCATGCAGGATAATAGAACATGTTTCAAGCGTGCAGCCCCTCCAACACAAGGCAAAACATGTCACCCCGCTTACGCGGCCGCAATCTCCTAAAACGGACGGTACGAAGCGCGTGGCCGCTAGTTTTAGCCGGAAGCTGCGTCGCCACAGCCGGTGAGCATCCCACCCTCATTCACGCAGGCAAGCTTATCGACGTAGTCGCAGGCAAGGTCCTGGAAACACAAAGCATCGTGATCGCCGACGGCAGGATTCAAGCTGTGGAAGCGGGCTATCGGGAAGCGGCGGACGCCATCGATCTGACCAACGCCACCGTCATGCCCGGCTGGCTCGACATGCACGTTCACATCGCGAGCGAAAACAATCCGAACCGGCGCACCGAGCGGTTTACCATGAACCCGGCGGATCACGCGTACCGCTCCGTGGTATACGCTGAGCGAACCTTGATGGCCGGCTTCACCACCGTACGCGACCTGGGCACCATGCACGGGTTGGCGCAATCGCTGCGCAATGCCATCAATCAGGGCTGGGTGGTGGGCCCGCGGGTCTTCACCGCCGGCAAGAGTCTGGCCACCACAGGGGGCCACGCCGACCCCAGCAACGGCGTGAACGCCAAGCTCAGCGAAGATCCAGGCCCGGCTGAGGGCGTGGTGAACTCTGTCAGCGATGCTTACAAGGGCGTGCGCGCCCGCTACAAGGAGGGGGCGGACCTCATCAAGATCACCGCCACCGGCGGCGTTTTGAGCCAGGCCAAGAGCGGTCAGAACCCGCAGTTCACGTTGGAAGAGATTCAGGCCATCGTTGCAGCGGCCGAGGACTACGGATTCAAAGTAGCCGCCCATGCACACGGCGCCGAGGGCATGAAGCGCGCGGTGCTTGCCGGGGTGCACTCCATCGAGCACGGCACGCTGATGAGCGACGAAGTGATGCGTCTCATGAAGCGCGAAGGCACCTGGTACGTGCCCACCATAGTGGCTGGCAAGTTCGTCGCCGAAAAAGCCGAACAGCCGGGCTATTTCTCGGAATTGGTGCGACCCAAAGCGGCCGCCATCGGCCCCAAGCTTCACGACACTTTCGGCCGCGCGTATCGCACCGGCGTGAAGATCGCGTTCGGCACCGACTCGGGCGTCTCCCCCCATGGCGACAATTGGAAGGAGTTCCTTTACATGATTGAGGCGGGCATGCCACCCATGGAGGCCATCCAGAGCGCCACCGCGTCCGCTGCCGAGCTGCTGGGCGAGAGCGACAACCTGGGCGCCATCACGCCAGGAAAGTTCGCCGATATCATTGCGGTGCCCGGTGACCTGATGGCGGACCCCGACCTGTTCGGCAAGGTCCACTTCGTGATGAAGCAGGGCGTGGTCTACAAACAACCGTAAGCAAGCAAACTGAGCGATCCGAAACCCAATAAGGCCTTCTACGGCTGGGTCATCGTGGCGGTACTCACCGCCGCCAATGCCATCGGCCAGGCATTGGCTTCGTTGAATCTGGGTTTGTTCATCAAACCCATGGGCGACGAGCTCGGCATCAGCCGCGCCGAATTCGGATGGGCCGGCAGTGTGCGTTCCATCGCCGGCGCCGCCACCAGCCCATGGATGGGGCGCCTGGTGGACCGCCACGGCGCGCGCTGGCTGCTGGCGGGTACGACGTTCATCGCCGGGCTGGCCGTCATGGCGCTGGCATGGATCGACGCAGGCTGGCAGCTCATCGCGCTGATCGGCCTCATGGGCCTGGTCGGGGTCCTTGGGCCCAATCAGCTCACTACCACGGTGCCGGTGCTGAAGTGGTTCGTCGCCAAGCGCTCCCGGGCCGTGGCCATTCTCTCCATCGGCGCCCCGCTGGGTGCAGTGCTGTTCCTGCCGCTCACCCAGTACTTCATCGACGACTTCGGCTGGCGGGTCGCCTGGCTGCTGCTAGGCGCGATCGCCATCGTGGTCATCGTGCCCACGTCGCTGAAATACGTGCGCCGCGAGCCCGAAGACATGGGACTGCTGCCAGACGGTCGGGTTGCCTCAAGCAGCGGCTCGGGTGATCTGGATGGCATCGAGGAATACAGCTGGACCACGAAACAGGCGCTGCGCCACCGGTCATTCTGGCAGCTCGCCATGGTGTTCAGCGTGGTCATGTTCGCCCTGGGCACCATGGCCCTGCACCGGCTGCCCGCCTTCGTGGAGCGTGGAATCGACCCCACCTGGGTCGCCTGGGCGGTGGCATTCGATGCAACGCTGGCCAGCATCAGCACGCTGATCCTCGGGGCGCTGGGCAGCCGCGTGCCCGTGCGCTACCTGGGCGGCGCCGGCCTTGCACTCATGGGTCTGTCGGCCTGGATTTTGCTGGTGGGGCGCACTGCGGAGGAGATGTTCCTGTCCATGGGCTTGTTCGGGTTCGGTATCGGCGGACTCCTGTACATGCAGAACATCATCTGGGCCGACTACTTCGGCCGCGCCCACGTGGGCGCCATCCGTGGCCTGGTCAACCCCATCACCATGCTGGTCTCGGCAACCGGCGCACCCATTGCGGGTTACGTGTTCGACATCACCGGCAGCTACGAGCCCATCTGGGAAGTTAGCATCTGGCTGATGGCGCTGGGTACGGTTGCCGTTCTGCTCACCCCACCGCCCGAGCCGCCGCGAGACGCTTAAGCCAAGTCCCTCTGCACGACGAATCGCGCCACTGGGTTACGCCGGCTGGTAGCTGAGATCGTCCTTTGAGCGCTTGCCCTGGTTGAAGTTCTCGTTCGGATATTCGCGGGGCACGTCCTTGATCTCGCTCCAGTCGTAGACCACCACACGGTCCGCGATCTTCCACTGACCCAGGCGCTTCTCGAAGCGGTCCACGTAGCGGCCACCGAAGGTTTCGAGCACGGTGGTGCCCTCCTGAATCAGGCGGTGGTAGGCCGTGAAATAGGTCTCCACGCGCGCGGCATCGCCATTCGGAAAGATGTTGATCTGATGCAGGTTGTGCATGGTAGCTTCCACCCGCCCAGCCATGGCTTCCACCACCCGATCGGCAAACTCAACGCCCAAGCCTTTGAAACCGCCGTGGTCATCGGTGCCGTCCGCGTGGTACACAGAGCGAATCAGCTCAGCGTCACCTCGGTCGACGCCACGGCAATAGCGCCTGAGCACCTGCTCTATCTCGTAGCGGTCCTGCATTTCCTGCGTCACGTCTGACATATTCCCTCCTGCGGGCTCACTATCTATGCGAACGGTTCAGTCCTACGTGGACAGGTCTGTCCCTACCTGGACAGGTCTGTCCCTAC